>Ga0208030_1000626_pt1 | contig 23456 bp, 9 predicted proteins | sample MalvirDeepMed_M9_FD_184246 | JGI IMG/M metagenome (GOLD analysis project Ga0208030, IMG submission 184246) | Marine viral communities from the Global Malaspina Expedition - Malaspina viral metaG DeepMed_M9 (SPAdes) (version 2) | ecosystem: Environmental > Aquatic > Marine > Oceanic | place...
GATGCCGGGCTTGTCAGCGTGAGTTAGACGGATGGCCGACTGTTCCTCGGTGAACCGGTACCGGCGGTCGTGAGTCATTTGGAAATCGGATTGGGTAGGCACACGAACCTCCTGCTTGCGACCGGTGGTGGCGTCGTCACTGCGCCGGTATTCGGCATGAAGCACAGCGTTATCCACGAAAACGGGCGCCTCGATACTGGATTTTACCGTGTCTTGGACATCGTCAAGCCGAGCGCGAGGCGAGTACGCCCGTGCTGGGCCGGGTGCTGGTGGAGCGTACGGCATCAGTTATTCACCTCACTGTAATTCGCGCTGACCTCACCGGAGTGGTCGTCAGTGTTGAACTTTGTACCGGGGTGAGTGGTTTGCGAATGACGCGGCTGAACCGAGTAGTCCGGTCGTACCACGACATCGTTATCGTCACCCACCGCCTGTCGCCGCGGCGCGTCCGAGCGGTAATGCCCGAGCGTGTTAGCGCTGACGATTAGCCGAGCGACAGTCTGTCGTAGTGATTGCGAAAAGGCTGACGCTTGTGCTCCGGGGATGAATGGCCCGACACTCTCCGGTACCGTGAGACTGACAGCCGGGTCGACATAATACACAGGGGCGTACGGTGGATTGGTCGGCGACGGTGCGGCTGTGAGTATGTAATCCTCAACACGCGCACCGGGCGCGTCATAAACGAACATACCGTAACGACCACCCGCTGTGGCGCTGTAGTAGTTCTTCTCGTCTTGCGGCGAAGCGGCAACCACACGCCGCGCGTGCCGGAACATCAGCAGGTGCCGATGGTCGAGAACAGACACCGGCCGAATCAGCAACCGTAGCGTCTTGTCAGCGGCGTTCGTCCGACCGGTAAACGGGTCATGGTCGTCGGTTTGGTACGGGTTACTGGTAATCTCCCCAGCCACCTTACCCGCTCGACCCCAGTTCGCGTCGCTCACCGGTTCCATGTAGTTACCGAGGTCGAGGATATACGAGCCGCCGAGTGGGTTCACACCGTCAGTGAGCGAGAGTTGCATGATGTCGTCGGTATCGGTACTGAAATCGAGAGAGGTAAGGTCGTAGTCATCCGCCACGATGTAGCGTTGTCCGACACCACGGTCGGTATGCAGACTCGTCGCCTGTGTGGCTTGGACGATGTACGACCGGTCGGCATCGCCTGTCGCTTCACCGACGGTCATTGTGTCAAGACCGAGACGCGGAGCCACACGAGCGATTGCCTCTTGGATGAACGCGCCGCCCGACAGGAAATCTGTCTCCGCCTGTTCGACATTCAGCCCGCTCATCGCCTCGGGTTTGAGCAGACCTTCCGCTGAATCCGCGCCGAGTCGTCGACTGATTCCGACAGGCAAGTCAGTATCAGTGAGAGCGGAGTTAGTCGGGCGTAGTAGCCCTGTCGTGAACGGCGGTTCAGCCGTGTGATGTGAGAGCATCATACCGACCGGTCGAATCGGAATGCTGACCGCTTGCAGGACATTCTCGTTGAACGCCGTAGGCCAGCGGCAACCACGCCCGTCGCCCCTGTCACCGACCCGCATCGCCGAAGCAGGATTAAACCAGTCCACTAAATCCTCGGCGCCCGCCCCACGATTGGTTCGGTTGTCCGTTCCTTCTGCTGCTGACGGGAGGGTGAAATGAGCACGGTCGCGGAATAGCGACACGGTTGTCGGGTTGTTAGTAGGCAACGCGTAAGAGTCTTCAGCGTCCCATGACGGCCGAATGCCGAACCCGCGCACCGGGTATTTACGGACATCTTCACCAGTGGTGTTACCCCACCAATCGACAACATAGAACATGATACCCGGCGCGAGGTTGCGTTTGTCAGTCGTCATGATTCCCTGTTTGCCCACGAAGAAATCGCCCGGATGCAACCGCTTGGCGGTAATAGGATTCACGATGTTGCGCACCGGGCAACCGAACGGGCGAGTCATTCTCCGACCGTCCGAATACCGGACTTGGTGACCGCGTACATCTGCGCCGAGCAATGCAGCGGCGTTAGTCTGTTGTTCTGTGATACCAGCGTTAGTCGCAGTCAGCGCTTGGTCGGCGAGACCGTCTTCGCCTTCGTAAGTCCACGACCCGATGTCATGTTGAACGAGAGGTCCGTACTCATAACCAGCGTGCGGGAAGTCGAACGATTCGGTGATACCTTTCGCTACGGTGACAGCCCATCGCGGCCTGTTGTACGGTTGACGCACAGCGAACCGATGCCCGAAACAGAACTGTCGGTGGTAGGCGAATACCGGGTCGGATGCCGCATAGAGCGCGGCAGCCACAGTCTGTACTACGCTCGTACCGTGAGAACCACTGGTCTGCCACGCTTCGCAGTTGCCCATTGTGAGAGTTTGGTCCCCCCAACCACGATAGATGTCACCCCAATGGTCGAGCCGAGTCGCAGCCGCGCCATATCGAGTGCCTCCCGGCCAATAAGCCGCGAGTTGGAACTCCCGGCCGTCGAGTTGTCCTTCGGAGGGAGTGGTAGGGTCAAGGAACTCCGGGGCTACCGGTGCTCCGTCTCCCGGCACACTGCTCGTCACTTTCATTCGTAGACCGAACGGACCATTACTCACCGCATAGGTGAACTCGTGGTAGTGAACCATGTCGAAGTATTCCGGTAGGTGGTTCAGCGGTTGTTGTAGGAAAGCGGGAGAATCCGCGTTAGGTCTGCTGCTATCCGAATGGAAGGTGTACGGTCGCCCGAGGTTCGGATGCCAGCGCACGAGGTTTGCATCAGCCATGTGCAGACTGTTTGTGTCACGAGTGCCGTGCAGTAGTTGCGGTAAGTTGCGAGTGGCTACGCTTTTCCGTGACTCGGTGTAGACTTCACCCGCGAGCATGTTTTGGTACGGGGAGGTGAGACGCAGTTTCGCGCCTGTAACAGCCTCGGTCCAAAACGCGGCATCGTTGGGTATTACAACCTCAAACCGGCTGGTGTTCTCGGTGCCCAGTCCGACCCCACCACCGCTCGTGTAACCTCTATTCTCGTAGGTGGCGAATAGATGACGCCCGTCTCGCGTAATGAGTTCTAATTGCGCGTTGTAGTAATCCACGCCAACGAGCGGGAACAGGTCATTGTTGTCGACAACTACCCGTTGCCCCGGTTGGTCTACGCTGATGACGGTACAAACCGGTGAAAGCGCGCCATAGTCGCCTGTGTAAGTGTCATAGAAATGGGTCGGGTAACCAGCAAGCGTGATTTGCGAAGCGATTGCGCCGAGGGTGCTGCGACAGAAATGGTAGTAGTCGTCGGGGTGATAATGCTCAATCCTTTTCCAAGCGGACGGCGGACCCGCGAGAGCGAACGGGTCACGCAAAGCGTTGGCCCACCACGGAATCGTGAGAGTGTAGCCCGGTGTCGCTCGCCTAAACATGCCGGGGTGGTAGGGCAACGACCGGCGCGTAAACGGCGGACTGCTGCTCTCATTGACACCGAGCGGGTTGAAGGTGGCGAGTGGCGGCAGCGTTGTGAATTGTTGGCCGGGCGCCGGGTCGATGTCAAGCATGACCTCGTTCATATAGATTTCACAACCGCGAACATCCGCACCGACCGCCGAAGCGAGAACCAATCCGATACTGCCGTTCGTCTGCGCGTTATCGTCCTCAATCCCAATCACAGTCGCAACCTGTTGTCCTGTCAAGAACGGTACGCGTGTGTTGAAAAGCGAAGTCGCCGGGTTAAACGGTGGCAGGTCGCTGACCGCATCAGTGTTGTGATGGTAGCCGACCAGTTGCTGCGCGTAGATATTAGGCTGGATGACAATTTGGTACGCGCCGACCTCCATCGGGTCGGGGAAGTGGGGAGTGAGCGTGTAGTCTTTCGCCGCCTCAAGATAGACGAGATGAGAGCCTTTGCTGTTCTGTGTGCCAGCCACGCCATCACTTGCGAGAATACCGTAGCCGTCGTACCGAACCTTTGTCTCGGTCATCAGTGTGAATGCGCCACCGTGAATATCGGACGGTGGGTAGTTGGCAGTGAGGTTGGAGAACCACAACACAGGGTCACGCACCGGGATTTCTTTCAGCGCGGCAGTGAGCGGTGCGCCAGTCAGTCCCGAAAGAGCAGCCTCGCTTGTTGGATGCGCGGCGGTACCGCAGGCGTAGTGGTTTGTGTACAGGCGTTGGTACAACGGGTGAGCGAAGTGACCGGGTAGCAGCGCCATCGTGGGCGTAATGAAATGGTGACCCATTCGCGGTAACGGTACCGGAGTGAGCACGCTGGCTGTCAGTAGGGCGTGCGGAGAAGACAGACCGCCCCTCACCCCCTTGACATCGAACCAGCGTGTTAGCGGCATGTCGGGCGACTCACCGCTGACTTCGCTATGGTCGCGCATACGCCGAGCGGCGAAGAACCGGTTGCTGCCCCCCGGTACGAAGAACGACGGTTTGATGCTATCAGTCGCTGATACGCTGAAACCGGGTGTGAATACCACCCCAGTGAAAGTGCGCGGTAGTGTCACGCCTGTGTAGGAAGCGATTTGCCCGTTGACTGACAAAAACCACCGACCGCTCGACTGCTCGGCGGCGGCTGTCCAAATCCGCTCGTCGATGGTCTCGGCGGCATCACAGACGATGGTGTTGGAGGTAGTGCTACCGATTGTCAACGGGTTGCTCGTCACGCCTACATCGACTGTGGTTCCAGCGAAATCGTGAGTGTGATAGAGTGTAGTCTCTCGCTCGGTGTGAGTATGCCCGACCTTTGTGACATGGAAGTATAGAGTCCGGTCGTGCGGTTCGTAGGCGGTTCGCAACGGTGCTTCGCCTGTAGTACGCTTCCAACCATCGGGAGTGTTATCGGGAAAGTTGTCGGGGTCGGGGTCAATGTTATCCCACGCGTTATTCTCCCAAGTAGGCCACACGCGCGGACCGGAGTTAGTGTTGTCGAACGAGCGCTTGATGAGGTCTTCCGCGTCACCGGGTCGTTGTAACCCCCCGGTACCTATGGACTCATTTTGGTACGCCTGTGACCTGTCAAAACCCGAACGCACCACGATGTTACCGGGTATGGTATCGGAATCCGGTAACCGAATGCGCATATTCGGGGAATTGCCCGAGCCAGCCTCGGCCGGCGCGAGACCCTCAACCTCTCGGTCGGAGAGCAAATCGAAGTCGCGAATAACGCTACCGAACGGCGAACCACCCTCGATGATATGCTCTTGACCGGTATCGTCAATAACGGGCGTACGCTCAAACTGCAACTCTTCGTTGGGTATCTCAAGCACATTCCGAACCTCAAACGGGAACAGTTCGGCGACCTGCGGATGACTCAACTCCTGTGCTTGGATGATTGGGTACATTGCGGCATTAGTAGTCTCAAACGAGAACCGATTGTTACCCAATGTCTTCTCTCCAGTAAGCAGCGCGACTCCAGCCTTGACTCGGGTGATGAACGGCACGGCGCCTAACCCGCGAGCGTTACAGGCCGGCAACGACAGACTGCCGCCATCCATTCGCTTCCATACGAGATGCTGCGTGCTGAAGTTCCACGCCGACGAGAGAGACTTCCAAAAGGCGAACGGTGCTACATCCGCCTGTGTCTCACTCGATGCTCCCGCACAGGTGCGTTTGAGTGGAGTGGCGGCAATTCCGTCAATCTCGTCATCAGCATAGAACAGCGCACCGGGGTTAATATCAGTATCAAAGAACAGGTCACCTGTCGGGAACAGACACGATTCCATGAGGTAGTGGTCGTTGGTTTGTGTAGCGGCCGGGTTCCAAGTCGGTACTACATCGGGCACAGTCGTGTCGGGGATAGCCTGTCCGTCAGTCCACAACGCTTCGATGTTTGGCCCACCGTGAGCCGGCGCGGTATATCGGTCGGGGTTATGCAGGTCAGCGGACCATAGCGTAGTTCCCATCTGCGCAGCGGTTCCTACTCCTGCGTCTCCCCAGCGGAATGCGAGCAGGTCGCCTGTGCAGGAAACCCCATCCCGGTCGAACTTCGCCACGAGAGGCAACTCACTTTCGTTGTTAATGACGACATAGTGACGCGGGTGCACACCGTACGGGCAATCGGTCAGCGCGCTATAATTCACTAATGCGTCACCGGCGTTTTCGTCAACAGCAACCAGCGAACCGGATTTGGAATGACACGCAGTAGGCGCTCCGTACGGGTTGAAGCCGAGCATCGGGTGCCACGCACCCTTACCCGCACCGATGCCGATTGTCGCATCGGGGTTTGTGACCTTGAGGCTATTTAGATACGAATATCGCTCGCCCGCCCAGCCGGCCGCGCCGATAGGACGCGTGCGGTCAACAGCATTCACAGCGCCGTTAAAATGAACTTGTGTTGCAGCGAGGTGGTCGAAAATGGTATTGCTGCGTGTTACATTGAAGTCGCCGTATGCTCCCGCCACATGCAAGTCGTCTTGCGCCCCGTTCGACCATCGCAAGTTGCCAGCCTTAGTCCAGCAGTAGACTTGGTATGTTCCGCCAGCGGGGGGCAAGGTGAGTTGAGCGGCGGCTATACCCGTGACTGTCGGGTCTTCTAACGCGGTCGAACCACTCTTACGGTTATTGCTAAGCAGGAACGCGTAGTTGCCCGCAGCATGGTCGATATGTACACCGTAGTACAAACCATAGAACCCACGGTCAGTCGTGCCGGGTACTTCGGCGTTATCCACTACACGAATCCACCCGTAAGGCGGTATGCTTTCGGGGATGTAGGGGACACGCACGAACCCTTGAGTGGCCGGCGCACCATCTGTGTCATACTCTTGCAGGTCGCCACACTCAAACCACGAGTACCTGTCTTGTTGATGCGCGCTACCGAATGAAGGTGAGAAAGTGCCACCGAGAGCCTTTAGCGCCCCGCTACCGGGATGAGTATTGATAGCCTCGGCCATGACAGTAGCGAGTTCTTCCGCGTTCTGCACACGAGTAGCATCCACTACCATGATGTCTTGGTCGGGAGTGTTTGTCAATACCGGAGGCGTACCTAAGTCGTAGTCGGCCAGTAGTTGAGCGCAACCGCGATAGATGGTCGCGTTGTCTCCAATTTTAGAAGCGGTGTTGGGTGATATTTGTCGAGAGGCGACACGGTTTCCGGTCACTGGATGAAGTGGATTCATGCGTATGCTGTTATCGAAGAAGTGACCGCCGGCCGGATAGCCGCCATCCATGTGCCATACGATGTTGGCGAGAATCTCACTGATGGAATACGATGTGCCGTGTATCGGTAGTCCGGCGGCGAACTGCGTATAGTCATAGAACGGGTGAGCGTAGCCTACCGAGCCTGTGCCGGGGGCGCCGCCAAAGTGGTCGCCGGTATAGAGTGTGTTACCTTCACTGACATGATTGTAGTTATCGTTCGGGAATCCGTGCGCTGACTCCCAATTAGCGAACGCACGAAACGCTCCGATATTGTCACCGGTAAACGCGCGCACGGGCGGCAGATATTGGTCGATGCCCGCGCGTGTCTTGAGCGCCCACGCCACAGCGTTGCCGTGAGAAATCTCGTTCGGGTGATATGCGCCTGTGCGTGTAGTATGATAGAACAGCGCCGGACCTATGTTAGCATCGTATGCTTTCCCTATCACACCCGACACACCGTTTATGCCAGCGAGTGTGAACTTGACTGAAGGTTCCACGCCTGTCTCAATTGTCTCACTCTCCCAATGCTTCGGGAACGACTGACCGGGGCCGAACACAACATAGGTGGTCTGCGGTGGGTCGGCTTGCGGAGTGTCCGAATAACGCGCGTGAGGGTGAGCGAAGCGTAGCACTACAGGCGACGGGCGCGTGACATCGACATTCCCGTACGGTTGAGCATCGAGACCGGTGGAAGGGTCTTTGCTGTCGTTAGTCTGCCCGTCCATATCGGGCGAGAGAATCATTTGTTGGTTAGTGAACGGTGGCGAGACCTCTCCCTTATGCTGGTCGAGCATCCCTGTACCGGGGAACATGGCGAGCATAGCAGCCGTGTCAAGCATACAGTGTGAGCCGAGCGTCTCGTTAGCGTGCTGGACACCGGCGGTACCTGTCGGACCGGTGCTATACGGGTGCTTGTAAAATGATGAGTAGTCGTTCTGCGACCCATCGTTGACATCAATCACTACGCCGCTGAACCCGCCTCCAAAGTATAGGGGTATGCTATGGTCGGGGCTGTCGCGCCCGCCACGGAAATAAGTGAACGGTTTGCCGAATGGGGAACCTGCGAGTCGCGCTCCATCGAATACCCGTGCTCGGTCAGTCTCCGCCCACTTAGAAAACAGTACATCCTGTACGCCCGCGGCAGTGCCACCGGGGCTGGGCATCAGTTCCTCCATGAGATTAGTGACAGTGGTCGTACCTGTCGGGTTATCATCGAAAATACCAGTACGGTCGTCGATGCGTGTAAGGTGGTGGAAACTGCCCCCTACCGCATCTTGCGCGGCAAGCGGTTCTGCAAGGAACGAGTTCTCGTCGTTGTACCAAATGCGAATGAAAGGGGCGTACGACAAATCCTTCGCGCCGTTGAAATCGGCTGCGCCCGGCACATTTGGTGTAGCAATATCGAACCCGAAGCGGCCGACAGGCGAAAGGAAAAACAGACTCATACCGGGGTCAGTCCCACTCGTCGGTTGTTCTTTGAGATACAAGTCCCAGCGGTTTGCTACAGCGGTCTGTGTAGGCCCAAACGCGAATCCATCTTCGATTTCAAACATGGGGTTTTCCACAGCGGGTGTGACATGGTCTCCGACAAAACGCGTGAAGCGTGTACCACGCAGATTTTCGCGCCATACAGTCTCGTCAACTACATTATCGTGGCTGTCAATCAGCACAGGCGTGGCAGTATTCGCGTTGCTACCGCGATACTTGGTAGTGATATGCAACACAGTACGCGGTACATATCCGACATCAAGCCGCTTACCGGCGTCTACATCGGCCCGTGCTAACCCACCGAGGTCATCGTTAGTCGCAATCGGGAAGCCGCCGCTGGTGAACGAAGCGACTTCGGCCGAATCCACGCTACCAGCATACAGACCCCAATCCGGTGCCCTGTCTATTTCAAACAGGTCGCGCAGTGGTATGACTTCGTGTTTTTCACTGAACGCCCGAATACGAATCGCGGTCGGGGACACACCCCATTCACCGTAAGTCCGCCCGTCGGGCGCGTACATGTCTGTACAATCGAGTGATGTGTCACTGACATTGTCACTGTTCGGGTCAATCTGCATCGCTCGTTCCACCGCGGCTGCTATGAGTTCGTCTGTGACGAGCGTGGTTTGGTTGAGAGTAGGAGAGATGATGACAGGCGATTGGTTGGTACCGATGAGAGTAGGGCCGAGGTCGCTCCCGGCAGTGAAAATGGTAGTCAGCGTACCGCCAGTGACACCGAAGAAAGAGTGGTCGCCGCCGCGCGTGTTACTGGTACGATGCGTGTAATGGAAAACATGCCCCGATTTCTCGACCGCTACCCCATCGGGTTGCGCCACCCACAGCATACCGCTGTCGGGGAACCCGAGGTAACCGAGAACATCAACATTGTCCGGTATGTCATGCCAAATCCCGTCGTTGTAGTAGCCCGTGCCTGCCGCGCTCGCGAGAGAGAACACAGTGTCGCTTGACGGTAGGTCGATTGTCACCGCGTAACCCGCCTCGGGGATATGCTGACCGCGGAACTCGTTACCTCTCCAAGTCTTTTCTTCGGGCGCGGCTCCCCCCAAATCAGTCAACAGAATACGACCAGCGGCGTCCCCCGCTCCCGCCATGTGCGAACCAAGCGTAAATCCACCTTGCCCTACATCACGGTCGTCAAACCACAACACTACCTCGTTATCGAGCGAAGCGGGCGATTTCGTGTTATCATTAGCGAAGTCTTTACCGTACTGTTTGTACAGCATTCGCAGCGTATGCCGTCGACCAAGATGGTCGATGAATCGTAGCCCGTAAACCGACCGGTCGCCGACCGAATCGTCTTTGTCAGCGTCTGCGACATAGGCTCCGTACGATGTCGGCGCACCGGGATTCAAACCATATACAGCACCGAATCGACCATCGTCGTTGTTTTCGATTCCAAAACCCCATCGCCCAGCATCCGGCGCCCAACCCGGTACCCCGCTTGCCACCAACCCACCAAAATTGATTTTGGCGCGAGCACGAGAACCAATCCGCAGCCCTTCAATTAGCGTGCGGTTTTCCTGCTGACTCTCAAACGATTCACCGTAATTGGTGTTAGATGACCTACCGCTCGGAACTTCGTTGTTCAGCGTACCGGCGTCCGTAAGAGGTACGCCTGTCGTAGTAGGTAACCCGTTGAATGAATTGGCAAACCCGAGATGGAGGTTACTTGTGAGGTCGTCTCCTTCCTCCTCGGGGGGCAAGTATTCGCGCAGGGTTGTAATGGGCGCGAACGGTCGCCCGTGCTTGTTGATAGGCATAGGCGCCGGGTGCATGTTCTCGCCAAGCAGTTCTTCGGGTTGACACCAAAAGTTACGGAAGCGTCCGCCATGCCCAACGAGGAACTGCGGACGATAGGGCGCCTGTGCCTTACTGTTGTCAAGCCATACACAGAAGTTGCGTCCTGTCGCGCCCGGTACTGTGGAGTGTACTACGATAGTGAACCCTTCGACACCGTCAACATCTTCGACTACGCGCCCGATATGCGCCCGCATGTACCCCATGTGGCTTCCGCGGTCGAAAGAAGAGAATGCGGTGTCGTCCCAAAACGGTGCGGGGTCGTGCGTCGAACCGGTGACCGCGAAGTCTGCTTTGTGATGCGGTGCGGTAGGGTCACTTTCTTGTGATGAGTCGGGGCTGTTGGCGGCGCGGTTAGTCCCCTGCTTGGTGATATCGAAGCGTTCACTCTCACCGGGGTACTGGTCGGCGGGTCTGCGCTGGTTACTTCGCCCGTTCAGCGCCCCCGCTTGGTTGACGAGTCGGACGACTTCGCGAGCAGCCGCTTCAATATCGGTCACTCCCTCCTTCACTCCGACTTCACCGAGGTCGAGATTCAGCCGGCGCACGAAATCCATTTGCGTCCAGTGCGGTAGATGCTTGAGTCGCGACTCGGTGTGGTTAGTGAGGTCAAGAGCGGTGCTTCGCTTACCGCGTAGCGCGAGGAAAGCGGGTATGGCTCGTGTACCGGAAGGAGTATCAAAGAAAGTTGATTGGAACGGGTACGCGTCAGCAGCGTCTGTCCAAACTTTCGTGGCTTGTGTGGCAAGACCCCCGTGGTCGCCGTCGGCCGCACTCTTCAACAGACTGCGAGCATGCCGGTCATCAGCCGAGGAAGGACAACATACGCTGTTCTCCGTTCGGTCGATGCTACCGGGAGTCGGGCACGGTCCTGTCTCGGTATCATTGATGAGTAGGTAGTTGGGTACTTGTCGCTGCTTGGCGTTCGCCGCCACGATGCTATGCGTGGTGATGAATGGCGCGTTGACGAAATACCACGAGCGATGCGAATAAGCCGATTCCATGAACTCCGATTTCCCGGCAATCGTAATCATGTCGTCGTTACCGGGCGGTGAAGTACCGGCGATGTCAGTCATACTGGCAACAAAGTGGGAGTCGGGACCGACTTGCGCCTCGTTGCCTTTACCGAACGCGCGGTCGCGCCGTTGGGTACGGAACCCGTTGGCTACATCCAAATCCTTGACTTTCATTTCACGCTGACTCGACTGTACCTGCATCCACAGGTCTTGGAAGCATACCGCTTCACGGTCATGCGCGACATCGTAAAGCAGAACACGGGCGTGTTCCTGTGTCGAAAGGTAAGGGTCAACGAATGCAATAACTGGTACAGCATCATTCCGCCCGAGGTCACCCCAGTTCAGTTCGATGGTCTTGTTTACATGCTGCGCGTAGTTGCGTGCGGTGGTAAGACAATCGTCACCGATGAGGAAGTTTTCCATCGGGAGTGAGTCTCGCGCTTCGGTACCGACATTCGTGCGCCCCCCATTGAACCCAGCCCATACTTCAAACTCGTTCAGCACTCCGCGTGATTTAGCGAACACACCCTCAATAGCATGCGGGTTTGTGTATTGCATGTTCATCCAAACGGTGTCGCCGTAGCGGAACCCGCCGGGCGCATAGGGGTTGTTCCAAGTAGCGTTACATAGACCGTCCTCAACCTTGCGAGGGAACACAGAAGCGGTGACGGTGTGAATAGATTGAATCGTTAGTTTAGTATTAGCAGTAAGAGGGACAGGAGCAGTAGGGTCAAGCAGTGGATGAGCCACCATTGTGACCTCCGGCGCCCCACCCAACGAGCCTGCTGTTGCGTCATACTCCATCGCATAGATTCGCCCGTTATCCTCGTTTATGCAAGTGTACGCATAACTCGGTCCTGCCTCGTGCATAGCACTGAATGAGATGGTCTCCGGGTTTTCAACATAGTACAATGCACCGCCCGGATTTGATATGATTTTGAACTTCTGTCCGCCCGACTTGATGCGCTCAAGGTGAGGGTTCTCCGCCGGTCCCGCCTTGAACTCGACAGCGCTGACATACTGACGCAGACCGTAGTCGATATTGCCGCCCTGTGTCATCACATTCGCTCGGTCGTGGTAATACGCTCTACGGAACTCACGCTTAGTGGAGGTAGTGAACTCGTCGTCTCCGATAACTGCGATGTTGTCATCGGGCGAACCGCCTGCTGGAGCGATATGCACACCCACTTCGACATGTTTGAGGAACTCCTTACTGTACGCGTTGGTTGTACCGCCCAGTGTATCAATTTGGAGATAACCGTCCACTACCGGGTCGTTACGATAGGTGCACCATTCCCCGTTCGTAAGATAGGCGCGGCGCTGTCGCAAAGTGTTGTCCATTTCGCGCACTTCTCCGGTTCCCGCACTATTATTGCTGGAATCGGGGAAAATCGGAGCATCTTCAACATAAATACGCGCGCCGCTCGGGTCATAAGGCCGAGTGATTTTCGTACCCTTACGATGTTTGTTGTTGACCCAGTTCATGTGGTAGGCGCCCATCACTTCTCGGTCTGCCGGCACGAAGTCGGGACATCGTCGCCCGACAGGATTCGGCGCCCAAGAGTGAGCGGTCATCGTAGCATCAAGCACTAACTTCAGCGAGTTATCCGGGCCGGGAAACACGCCCCTATCACGGTCTTCAAAGAAATGGTAGGGGAACAGGGGAATCTCCACGAGTGCGCGTGTGCTGGCATATTGCGTACCGAGTTGGTAGTCGTGGTTGACACTACGCAGTGACTGGAACAGCCGGTCGTTGGCTGTTGTACCGTCAGCGCACAACGCGCCGTCATCAAACAGACTGTCCACGAAGAACTGGGTGCCTACTACTATGTTATTAGCAGCGACCCATATAGCATAATCAGCGGCTTCGCTACCGTCCGCGTTGAGAAACTTGCTCGTCCCGGTTTGTGTCAGTCCATCAAAATTGAATATCGTGGCGCTCTTCGTCTCGTATTCAGCACTCGCGCCACTGGCAAGATACACGCGCCCCTTTTCGGGAAAACAGTATGTGCCCCACGCTGACAACGAATTGCTGTTGTTGTTCAGCGGTGAGACTGTAATTGGAGTGGTTGGCGCCGTGTGTGAACCAACAATTGTGACAAGCGCCGCGCAATCCCTGCGGGTGCTCCACCCGAGCCGACTAAGCGGCGACGGGTCGAAGGTAGGTTTGGTGTTGACCGCTCCTTGCCCCGGTCCACCAAGCGTGACCGTAACTACAGGCGCACCGGGTGCTATCTCTTTGATAGGGTGAGAATCGGGCGAACCGTCGCCGAGCAGGTCTGCTGTAACATTGATGTCATCCATTAGTCCTCGGCAATCCATTATCACCTGTCGGCCCATACCGTCATTGACCGCATTTACAGCACTGACTCGACCGCGTACTTGCAGGAACTCAAGTGAGACAAAGGTCGGGTCATCGGATGCGTCCGATTCACCTACCGCCTTCGCGAGTTGCATCATGCGCGACCGTTTGGACGGATGAAGAATGATGATATGTTCTCCGCGGTCACGATAGTTGTCGATGATATCAAAGACTTCGTGGACATGAGTCGATTGATTAGTAGCACCGATGTCAAACGCGCCGCTGGTGTTGTCAACATCACGCGCGGGCTTCTGCCGGAAATAGGTTGGAGCGGCGTCTGTGGGAGGGTCGGGCAGACCACGGTTACGAGGCTGGATTATTATTCGGTTGTACACTGACGGGTGTTCCGCGTCGAGTGAGTGAGAGGCGTCTATACCCTGCGGTGGTTTGCTTCCTACATCGGTTGCTCGCACAGGTGTATGGTTAGCAGGCAACAGACTTTCGTCCAGTTCGATTTCGTATTGTCGTCCGCCTGTGTTGTCGCCAACCAACCGATGCGGTTTGAGTGAATCGTTGTTGTCGCCTGCTGTCGTCTCACTGATGCGAACCATACCACCGGGCGCATGAATTGTCATACCCGCAGCGATGGCCGTAGCGATATGCGCAGCCACACTCGTACCGCCGATAACCGACCCGCCGGCAGGCACCGTTTTCTCAATCAGCAGCATTGGGCCTGTGCCGCCCATCTTCCCACCGGTGAGGTCTATTGCGTTGTAATGGATTTGAACATACGGTGCGGCGTTGGGTGAGAGAGACGGCACTTCCAGTACGGCTATGCGTGATTCAGTCTCCGGCGCAAGGTGCAAATCATAGACATTGTCAGTCGCTACTACCGCCTCGGCCGCGTGCCCTTTGAGAAGAAATGGTCGGATGTCGAAGTTCGGACCACCGATTGCGATTACCTCGCGTTTGTTCTCCGCGCTGGTCGCCGCTGTGGTATGCCCGTTCTCGATTCGCTCGGTCACGATGCTGCTCGTCTTTAGCCCCACGATTGGGCCGGTGAACGCGCGTCGATGGAGCGAGACTTGGCTGTTGACGGGCACCTGTTCTTTCAGTCCGACAGACTGTCCGTCGAATATGACAGTAAAATTGTCTGTCGCCCCATCAACCGTCTTCGTGACAGTCTCGTTGCTCGCCGACGGGAACACCCGCAAAAACGCATGACCGCTCCGCTGACTGTACTTATGGCGCGCTGTGTGCCCCTCCTTGAACCGGTCGTTGAGAACGGTCGGCCACGCGGCCGCATCGAACGGATTTTTCGCTTTGCCTGTCGAGACGGTGCGAGCGAAAATCACACCGTGGTTGAGACCACCCGATTCATCCACTACCATTTGGCCTGTCCTGTCAATCATCTGCGAGCCGAGACCCGGCGGGCGATAAGGCGCGCCTGTGCCCGAATCCACGAGCAGGTCTCCCTTGACGAGAACCACAAGGCTATGCCCAGCGAGGTTATTCGCTGTATCGAATGCAGTACGCGCGTGCAGGATTCCCCGAGCGCCCGAGGGAGCGGTGTCGAAATCGAGATGGATGCTGTTGACCGTGAGGTCACCATTGGTCGCGATATTGAGTAGTCTCACTCGTTCGGGTGGACTTAGGTTCGCCTGTCCCGTTTTCGCGTCGCACACAGTAGGATTGATGAGCAGATTGAACGGAGTATGCACGATGTTCTGTTTGCCTGTCGGGGTCGAGACTTGGTAGTTGCCGAGACCGTGGTCTGCCGCAACATCCAACGGTGCTGTGAAGTTCGATTTGTCTGTGCCTGTGATGGCTTCGTACAACGCCTGTGCCCCCGTCGCACCAACATTGAGTGTGGTCGCTCCTTCCGCCGCATTCGCCTCAATGAACAGGTCATTTTGGTCGACTTCGACCGGTTCCTCAAACCGCCACAACCCGATGCTGTCGCTACTGTTAAGCAAAGGGAGCGGTCGCACTTGCTCGCTTGTACCGCGTCGCCAGTGAACTGACTCGATGTAACCGCGGAACTCGCCGCCTCGCCCACCGATATAGAGGTCGTTCTCGTTCATTCGCAGCGTGTACTTCTTGTTGAGTTTAGTGCTGGCGACCAATTCACCGTTGATGTACACTTTGATTAGCCGACCGTCGAAAGTACCGACGACATGAAGCAGTTCTCGCGCATCTTCGTTTAGACAGTTACCCGACTCAAGGAACGAGGCGTTGTCACGCGGATAGACAAGACCGTCCCATCCGACCCGTGTGCCTGCTACTACAACCGGTACAGCGCTCGTAGCGCGGTAGGTCTTCTTACCCGTCTTGTCGTCACGCACCTGCACGCTGAACTCGGCCGGGTACGGTTCACCAATTGCACCGACGCGTAACTCAAACAGGTCTTCCTTGACCGCAACCACGCCGCCGTGGTCGGGCGTCACCCACGCTTCGATACTGAATACTTCCAGTATCTGCGCCGCGTCTCGTTTGTAGGTACGAGAAGCCCCGTTTACTTGTCCTGTGGTTGTGCCGGACGAACGCGCCCCGTTAGGGAGAGATAGACCTGTGCGTTCAAATCCCGCCTGCGGTACAACCACACCGTCAGCGACACCGTTGAAGAACAGCGCGTTGCTCGTTTTCCCGATTAGTGTCACGCATCACAACCCCACGATTAGGTCAATCGGTTGGAAGGAGAGTTCTGCTGCGTAAGTCGTCTCCGACGCGTTGTAGGAGAAGTTGCATTGTGTGACTGTACCCCGAATACCGGTAAGCATGTCCCGTGAATCGAAGACAACTGAAGCGGGATTGACATTACCTGCCGCGTTTTGCGAATCGGGTGAAGTGATACCGGTCACGAGAATGAAGTTGCGTGTACCGTAACCTAACGGTAACAGGTCGGTGCCTGTGTCCGCGTGCAGCAACGAGTTGTACGGGATTTGTAACCCGATAATGTAGTCGTCTTGCGCGCCCCTCAAGTTTACTGATATCTTGTCCTCCCAGCCACCTCGGTCAGTCTTACCCCCGAAGACATTGAACGCGTTACCGAGCGCGCCACCTACATTAGAATTAGCAACATTGGCGATGAGGTCTTGCATTTTGTCGCCCGCGCTCTTACATGAATGGGTGGAAGTCCCCCCGCCGAATGTTTGGAGACTCGGGGGTATCACTTGCTCTTCGTCTTCATCCGTCCAAAAGAACGGTGTGCCGGAGTTGCCGTTCAATCCAGCCTCCCTTTGTGTGAGAGATATGAGACAGTCGCCGAACCCTTCATTCTTACCTACGGTGAGCGCGCCTATAGTGAACCCGTTAGAGAAAGCAGTGCTCCCCGGCGTTGAAGTGATATCGGGCACGAACGCGCCACCATGACCCACGAACGCCAAATGTACAGCCGCAGCGAGAGCCGAACCGGAATCGGCGACACCGAACAAATCGACTTGTAGTGTAGTTCCGGCCGCAGTATGGTTGGTGGGGCCACCACTGTCATAAAACAGAACCGTGATTGGGGCAAGCCCCTGTGTAACTTGGTGAGTAGTACGAATAGTGAACGACTTGTTGTTGAGACTGGCTATGGTGACCGGACCTTCGTCATCAAGCATGAACGCGTCACTCGGGTCTTCGTCATCTATCGCCTCAAAAGCAGCCGCGGCGCTGAAATCAAGAGCCGCGCCGGCCGCCGAAGGGGCTTTCGCAGTACCACCACAATCATCGTCAGTGAGAATACAGTTGAGTCGCATATCGACATTGACGAGGTTAAGGTCAGCACCGATACGCTCGGCGAGCGCGGGTACGGGAATCGCCGGCACAGCGCGCTGAACAGCAAAGTTGTAGTCAGTGCAGTGGAGTTGGATGAGGTCACCGTTACGCTGAACGAGCCGAATCGGCAACCCACCGCTTGTGCTCGTTCCCATCAAATCGACCTCCTTGTAGTACCGCGACCCCAGCGTCGCAACTCGCGCTGAATCTCGTCACTGATTTGCATTGCGAGGTCACGCTTGTCCGAACGGTCGGTCACACCGCCCACATTGATACTGATATTGAATGTGTGTGCGCCGCCGTACCCGCCGCCTTTGTTAAGCGGTACGACCGCTTCGGGGCCAGCCTCACCGATGAGCGCGAGAGTTGGACTTGTGACAATACCACCTTCGGCCATCGCAGGGATAGCCATAGGCTTCGGCCAGTCATAAGTCTCCCCACCTATTTTCGGTACCCAGTTCGGTACCGTTCCGCTAATCAAACCCGCGATATTGTCGTTGTACCAACGAGCGATATTCCCACCAATTGAGCGCAGACCTGCCATCAAACTCGATTTAATACCCGATAGTGTAGTACGAATAATAGTAGTTATCTTCCCTTTTATGTTTCTGACTTTCAGCCATAAGTTTTTGACTTTGGTGACTAATCCCATAACGAATCCCGCGAATCTCGCCTTTATGTTAGTAATAAGAGTCCTAATAGTAGCCTCTATTTCCAACTTTTTCGCCTTGATATGTTTTATTATCATGTCCAGCGCGAACATTAACTCGTCCCGCTTGCGCCACGCCCACGCGAACAGGAACCCGAAGGCCGCTATGACAGCGATAGCGGCCATTACCGGCCAACCGATAATGCCAGCCAGCACGAGCAAAATGGCACCTACTACTATCGCGATATAACCTACAATCGTCCAAAGCAGTGCCTTTGCGTCACTCCAATATCCGGCGGCCACTCCATACATGATAGCAATACCCCCAATGATGAGCGCGAAGCCGGTTAATGCTGCTGCGAATGCGCCCGTAAGGAATGCCCATGCAGCAGTCAAACCGCCGATGATACCTGTGGTAGTAACAGCGATGTAAATAGCGATGGCTGCTACCAGTCCTATCAGTCCGCCAGCCAACGCTATCAGTCCGCCAAAGAAGCCGTCGGCTTCGGCTGAACCCCAATTGAACAACCCTACGATGAGCACAATGAGACCTGCGACAAGACCCACCGTTGTGTTGATTACAACGGCTATAACCACGAATACGAGCAGCGATGCTGCTATGACATCGAGTGCGCCTTTCAACCCACTTTCACCGTCTTCGCCTTGCAGCGCCCATATCAGTCCCCCTACGGCTGATTCCAGTCCCCACACACTATCAGTCATATTAACGATTGGCGAATCAGCACCACTCACCGCGAGGGAGACAGCACCCAACACGAAAGTGAACAATAACAGAATACTGAACAACCCGAAGAACTTGGTTAGCATTCGCGTCAGTATGTTGTTGTGACGACTTAGCACTTTGTTCGCCAACTTGCCGGTCGCAGTGTAAGCCATGAACGGCACAATGAGTTTTTGCAGAATCGTCATTTTCTCGCGCTGCATATCGCGCTCCTTCTCGGTCATGATTCGCCATTCAGTACCCAATTTCAGCGTCTTGCCGACGCTTTTCCCGTAAGCGGTCAACTGGTAGGCCAACTTGACGAACGGCATACCTTTGATGGCACCCTTCAACTTCGCCATGTTGCGTTCGACAAGTCCGGCCGAAGCGGCCATCGAGTCAAAACCCTTCTGCATCTCATAGATTCGCAGGATGTCCGATTGACGCAACGCGCCAACCCCAGCATCACCACCCGCGTCTGCCATTCAATCACCACCTTTCGCTACCCGGAAACGGCTTCCCCGTCTCGGTTTTACCGACGCGTTGCCCCTGCTTCATCTCTCCGGTCGCCTTCTCCATCTCTTCGGCTTCCAAACGCGAGGCTGCGGTAGCCCACGCGAACGATGTCGAGAAGTCGTCTTCGCTCATTGAACGCGCTTCAGCCATACTGATTTTGAAATGCCGAGCGACAAAATAAATCATACCGTCTATGACATGCTCTATGTTGGTTGAAGCGCGCGTATTCTTCATGGAATTGTAAATGGCCTCTGCGCGCTCCGGCCATTCTACAAAGGGGCTGCGACGAGGTCTTGTGGTTGTGGAAGCAGGGCAGTCAATTGCTGTCCCGCGTAGGCGTTAAGGCCAAGCATCTGTATCTTGGAAAGTTTCGGTTCAGTGCGCTCTACGCACTTCTCTATCATGTACTTCCAATACCCTGCAAGGTCGAGGTCGATACCACCATCGCCGCCGATAGCGACAAATGACTTCACCGCCTCCTGCATCTGTAGGAAGGTCAAATCCTTTACCCACACCTTCATTACCGCGTTCTCGTCATCTGCGTCCACACGAACTGTGTGCTCACGCGCTGCTGATGCGACCATCAATCGGTCGATATCGCTAATCACGGTATAGTTCTCATTCTGCGTCTTGTTCTGCGTTGTCGTCTCCTTGTAACTCACTTACTGTACCCTCCTCGGGTTGGTTTGCCGCGAGCGTGGGGCAATCGCGCTTCGTGTGACCGGGTTCCCGGCACACACTGCACTTGCGCTCCACGGGCGCCGGCTCCTCCTCCTCAACAGCCGCTTCATCAGCGGGGGCTTCGGGGGAGTTAGATACAGGCGCCTCATTTTCGGGCGCTTCGGGGAAAGGATTGTCTGTTGGTTTGCCAGCCTCGGGGTCGAAAGTACCGTCAAGTGCTGCAACAGCCGCTTCACGCTCGGCCCATTCAGCGCGTACGGTGGCGACATGCTCTTTGCGCGCCTTATGGTCGCTAAGGTTGAACTTGAATCGACCCATTTCGTTCACCTAACAATGGAATAGTGTATCATGCGCGACAATTTTTACATGCTTCGGCATAATTTTCAACTCACTCTTGACAACGCCCTTATCATCGGGGATTGGGAGAGGCGCTTCTGTTAGCAAATAGTCGTCAATTATTACAATTACTTGTTCGCGGTTCGCTCCAGCACCTCCCTTCGTAAGAGTGAGTGTGATTGGTTCAGTGTGAGTACGCTCCCGATTAGTTCGGAACTCGTGCCATAGCAACGGGTCGGAGACGATAATTGTCATTCCAAGTTCGTATTCGACCTTACCTTCGACAATCAGCGCGGCGTTGCGACTACCACCGAACGGCACCTGTTCCAGCGACTTGCCTTCGTGCAGTCCAGCGTCAGCCCTCGCTTCTGCGAGCGGATTTCCGCGCACTGTGTAGTGAGTAGTCGTGTTATTGTTACCGGAGAGACTGAAGTTTGTCACTTGCGCGAGCGTCTGCCCGAATGCGGTGATTGAACCGTTGTAAAACAGGAACGGTTTTTCGGTGTTAGGAGCGATACCCGCTTCTTTGCGTTCTTTCAACCCGTTACCTATATTCTCAAACATTCGGTGAGCGGTATAACGGTCGCCCGCGGTTTGTCCTGCACCCGTCTCCAACCGGCCGGTATCAGTGTAGCAATGCAACGCATCGAAATTGATACTCAACTTAGCCTCGGCATCAGCATCAGCCGTGAGAGTCCAATCCTTGACCTTGCAGCCCTTCCAAACACGCGTCAATTGCTTACTATCGTTCACACCACCGGGGGCATTATTCGATTGTTCGTTGGTATAGGAACCGACATCACGAGTACGCATCGAAGCCTCAAGCGAGAATGAAGGGGTATGCCAGCCGGAAAACAGCATACGCGAGACGCGATTGTCAATGTTACCGTACGCGGCCGCAGTTGTATCGAAGTTAGGACTACCGTCGGTCGCCGCGTTAGCGAACTCCAAATGGATTAGAACCTTACCCGAATCATGGTCGAAGTTAAACGGGTCGTCGACATAAACTCGGCTATCTGCTGTCACTGTCGTGTCTACAGCGATAACCCGGCGCACCTCGTTTGTCTCCGTGCGACTGAATAGTGTCTGTGTGCCTGTCCAAGTCACGCCCGCCGCAGGGTCTTGTCGGTCAGTTGGGATAAGAGCGGGGTCAGTATCTACCACTTGGATATAATCACCAACAGCGAGTGCGCCAAGACTGTTTATACTGGTATCAGTCTCAATAAAATTATCACCCATCGCAATAGCCTTTGAAGTGGCAGTTAGAGTAGTCGCTCCAGTGAATGCTGTCATATCACTTGTCGCTTCGTTACCGAGAGCGTAGTACAACCACCGCGCGCTGTGCATCATAGTCTCAAGCGACCCGCCTTCGTTGGTGAACTTCTGCGGAACCTGTACTACGACATCGCGGCCTACGCCTACAACATGGCTGCGAAGCAGTTCGACCTTCGTCTCGGGAAGAGATACAGTCGCTGCCAATCCGACAAACTGGTCGGTGAGAACAGACTCGTCGCTTGTTGCAGCGTTTGCGTCGTACACGGTACCTGCCGGGTCGGGCGCAGGACACGCGAGCGCGTCGATAATGAGTGAGTCACCGGCCTGTGAGTTGGTGGCAACCGCAGTTGCCAGTGCGGGTGTGACTTGGAGGGTGGTACTCGTATTGGCTATGACTGTGTATTGTCTGCCTGTCGCGGTATAGTCATCGGCTTCGTAGGCGTTCCCGTCTACGCTCTTCACGCGTAGCATGCAACCGACAAGCATACCTGTTGGGTATGCGAGGGTGCCCGCCACCCCGCTGAATAAACCGCTCGTTGCGAGGGTGAGACTGATGGTGGAGATGTCGCCGGAAGTCGCATGACTCCACACCAAACCGCCTGTAAAATGCGCGTGCGTAAGCACCATTCCACTCTCGTGACCGAAGGCCACCTCGGACAAATCACCTTTGTAAACTGTTGACGGCATGCTCCCACTCCTCCTACGCGATAAGTTCACTGAATATGACTATTTCTGTTTGGAAGGTGAAGCGATGAAGTTGTTTTGTGCGGTCGGAGAGGTCAGTTCGCGTCTTGTAAAGCAGCCTATCGAAGTTGATAGCGTCCCCTTTTCGCTTAGAATGCACGATTCTACGGATTTCGTCCTCCATTTTCATGATGCGGTCACGCCCTCGCACCGTTCGCGCGTCAATTGTGACATTGATTCGCGTGTGAACAAAGTCATAGAACACTTCGGGTTGCTCTTCGTTGTGCGCGGTCTCGTACAGGAACACACCGTCAGCACGGTTGAGGTTGAACCGTTTACCGCGCCCTGCATCTAAGGTAGTGATATCGGTTATGACAGGCTTGACTTGGTCTGTGTTGGCCCTGTTCCAGTTATCGTCGAGAATCGACCGGATGAGTTCAACTGATTCTGTCGCCATTTTTACTCCTCTCCGCCGAACAGATTAACCAAATATATCACCTAACGACCGCCGATTACCATGTCTGTCGTATGCACTATCCATGCGGTCATCGGCATAATGCACATCATATCCTTGATGGTCGAGATTGTTTTGGCCTAAGTTCGGGTCGCGTGGCTCATACTTCCCAGTGGCTGCTCCACCCCAGTCCCTAAACGCACTCACATCACTTGGGCGTCTTCCCTGCTGATTAACCAAGTGCCTATCCCTCGCTTCGTCTTCTCTCTCTTGGGCTTCATGACTGATATTAGCAGTAGGGTGGGCTTGGAATGCTTGGCGGGCCATTCGTTGTGCCTCCTCACCTGCTGGGTCGAGTGCTTGGAAGCGTCTATCCCCCGGAAACTTGTGCCGTAGCCACATTGAAACTATGTTAGGGTCAATTTGGGTCACATCACTCGTTTGCCATGCTGAATCACTACCATATCGACCACCCGGAGCACCCGCTCTCTCGGTGCCTTTCAGCACAGCCCAAGCCTTTTCTAACGGATTCATAGTAGTTCCTCGCCTGTCTTGCTTGTAGTCACCATTTGTTCTTGAGCGCGCTTGTAAATCGGCTCAAGCGTCTCGTTGTCAGTAACGAGCGCATTCGTGTCGGGGTCTATTACTCTCCCGTCTTCGTCACC
>Ga0208030_1000629_pt1 | contig 23364 bp, 18 predicted proteins | sample MalvirDeepMed_M9_FD_184246 | JGI IMG/M metagenome (GOLD analysis project Ga0208030, IMG submission 184246) | Marine viral communities from the Global Malaspina Expedition - Malaspina viral metaG DeepMed_M9 (SPAdes) (version 2) | ecosystem: Environmental > Aquatic > Marine > Oceanic | place...
GCAAGACCAGCCTTGCACAATATTCTCGAACAGATGCGCGCCATGGAAGATCTTCTGGAGCGCGCGAAAGGCCTGAAATGGACGGCTGCGCGACCGGGCTGGCTCCTCGACGAACCCTATACGGGTGAAGCCGTCATTACCGACGAGCGCCTTGCCCAAGATTGCTTTCGCTGCAGGCACGCCGACCTCGCGGCAGCGATGCTCGAATTCGTCTGCGAGAACACCTGGGTCAACGCTAAACCCGCTATCGCCCGGCCAGAAGAAGACCGCTTCGAGAACGTCTCGGCGCTCAAGGCCGAACTCGGGATCGACTAGATCGATGCGGACTTGCGGAAACATTCCAACAACGAGGTAAGATATGCTGCTTGAGAAGATAAAGACCCCCGGCCTTTCGCACCTTTCCTATCTGATCGGTTCGCAGGGCAAGGCAGCGGTCATCGATCCGCGCCGCGACTGCGAGATATATCTCGAGCGAGCCCGCGCCGAAGGGCTGGAGATCACGCATATCTTCGAAACGCACAGGAATGAGGATCTCATCACGGGATCGCCGGTACTGGCCAAAATGACCGGTGCCCGCGTTCTGCACGGTCCAAACCCTGCGGATGAGGTTGTGTTCGCCGACACCGCGCGAGAGGGCGACGTTTTCGAGATCGGTAAGATCAGGGTCGAAGTGCTCGAAACCCCCGGTCACACCGACGATCATCTCGCCTTCGTCTTTCACGACGACGATTATCCCGAAGGACCGGTCGGCGTGTTCACCGGCGATGCGCTCTTCGTGGGCGACGTCGGCCGAACCGATTTCTATCCCGAGCGCGCGCGGGAGGTCGCGGGCCTCCTGTACGATTCATTGCAAAAGATTTGCGCTCTGGGTGACCAGACAATCATATACCCGGCGCACGGTGCCGGATCGGTTTGCGGGTCCGGAATGGCAGACCGGGAATTCTCGACAATCGGCCATGAGCGGCGCAACAACCCGCGGCTGCGCATTGCTGACCGCGACGAGTTCATCAAGGCGAAGGTAGAAGAGCATCATTACCAGCCACCTTATTTTCGGCTAATGGAGCGGCTCAATCTCGAAGGCGCCAATGCCGCGCCGCGAGTCATGCGGCCAAGGCTTCTGGGGCTGGAAGACCTCGGCGAGAGCGGCGCCGATCATCTGGTCGATGTACGCGAGCCGCTCGCCTATGCCGCCGGTCATATGCAGGGTGCCGTGTGCCTTCCAGTGGGAATGATACCCGCCTTTGCCGGGTGGTTCATCAGCGAAGGCGACACGATAGCCCTAATCGCTTCCGAAGAAGACGAGCTCGCTCAAGCTATGGCGCATTTGGTGCGCATTGGTCTCGATAATATTGTCGGCGGCTATGTCGGCGTGATCCCAGCCGCCGCACAGGGCAAAGCGATGCAAAGTATTGCCATGATCGACACCGAGGAAGTCGCACGCAGGCTCGCTGAGGACAGCGAAGATTGGACCTTGCTCGACGTGCGCGCCCTTGACGAACGGCAGCAAGGCAGCATCGATGAATCCGAACATGTCTATGTCGGCGAGCTCAACACCCGCTGGAAAGAGCTCGATCGCGACCGTCATTACACTTTGATGTGCGCCAGCGGCATGAGGGCGAGCGTAGCAGCGGGCTGGCTCGCAAGCCAAGGCTTCAAACACCTCGACGTCTATCTGGGCTCCATGGGCGCATGGACAAACGCGCAGGGCTAAAAAGCTGGAAAACCTCGAAAATGGCCAACCCGCGATCCCTTCAGGGCCGTGCGCGAAAGCTGTTTGGCCTACCGGAAGACACGCTGGTCTATCCTGCGCTTGATTGTGCAGGGGGGCGCGTCTCGACGATCATACAGGCAGGCAAACGCAACCCCCGCTTGAATGGCGATGTCTCACTTTTTCGAATTTCAGCAGATCAGGGCCGTGCTGGACCTGCCCTACCTTGAAAAAATCGACGTGGCCGTGCCTACCAATCTGAAATGCGGAAATTGCTCTGAAGATGCTGTCGAGCGACTGCACGAGCTCGGCGGGAAATCACCTGACGTGCTCCCCTGATTGTTACCAGTCAGAGGTAGAGTCTCGTTCCTTCATGATGGGTGTTTGATGGGATGGCAACGTGTCTGGGGGCATGCCCCCAGACACGTTGCCGGGATAGGTTGGATTGCCTTGGCCACCGCGGAGCCATGTGCGGGCTATTGCGCGCTATCCGCATTCCCAATCATTTGAACGAACCGGGGAGGCTATCATCAGAACCACATCGGGATGACAATCGAATTGGAGTCCTTCGGGATTGGGGAGCTTTTTTGAACCTGTCGCAATTAAGACCGCTTTTTTTCGCTCGATTCCGAAAATGCTTACCCTCGAACATTGCCAAGGCGCATTTGTCTGTAGGACGTTGCGCGCAGAAGATCGTCTGAACCCTCATTGTCCGGTCGCGCTTTATAGATCCCCGCAAAGTTTCGCTATCGCAGTAAAAGGAGCCAATCCGAGTGTCGTTCTCTCAGAACCTCGGATTACATAAATGCTTTCATGAGAGTTGGCTCGAAATAGCCCCAGGCGGCCGCGATGAAGCTCATCACGGTTGCAACCAGGAGCAAAATTATCTGACGGTTCTTGAGCCATTTAACTGCGGCCCGGGAGTGGCAATGACTCGTGTGCCGATGTTTGCGCAGAACAATGAGCCAACTAGCCGCCACCGCAATCATCGAAAATGCGGTCATTGGCCAATGGAGCGAACCCAGAGGCGCCAAAACACTGCTCAGGCTCGCACTCAGCCCGGCGGCAACCAGCACCATCGGTAGAATGCAGCAAGAGCAAGCTGCCAAAACAGCAGCCGAACTGCTTATGACGCTCACAACGGTCGTCTTGCCGTCGTGCAAAGGTAGTGGTTCGACAGCATGAGTCGGTTCGGCCATCAAGCGACTAGCAACCACGAACGGCCCTTACCCATATGAAGTCTTCAAATAGGTCTGCCATAGTACTCGTTCGAACAGAGGCTTCACACGCGAGGGTTCATTGTATTTCGCCGATGTGGCATAGCCCTCCACCAATTGAAGGTCGAGGTCAATTGCGTCACACTGACAGCTCCTCAACCCCGTCACGCAGCTGAGGTGTCCAAGCTCGGCGGACGCCGCAGTCCTTTGACCAACATAGCCGCGCTCAACAGCTATTGTACCTGAAAGACGGAACCCCGCGCCAGGGTTGGGTGAAGCGCGGGGTTCCTGAACGGCCCCGGGACACCTGCGATCCGCAGGGTTCAGGGGGAGGTGGGGCCGCCATTCGATTAACGAGGAGAAAACCGATCGGGACCGGATTTGGTTTTACCGTACACCTAATCGCTTACGCTTCTTGCCAATCTATATATCGAACAGATAGATCCACTCGCAGGTGTGGCGACGCGCTCAAATTCTAGCATGAGCATGCTATATTCACGCCGACATGCAATTGCTGGCAACCTGTTCGCGCAATTAGTCGATCGGTTCTTGGATCACACGCAAATACGGTTTCTTTTCGTCCCAGCCATCGGGATATTTGGCTTTCGCATCTTCGTCCGACAAGGAAGGCGGAATAATCACATCATCACCCTTCTGCCAATTGACCGGCGTCGCTACACCCTTGCGTTCGGTGAGTTGCACCGAATCAAGCAGCCGGAGCACTTCATCGAAATTCCGCCCGCTGCTCATCGGATAAAGCAGCACGGCGCGAATTTTCTTGTCTGGCCCGATGATATAGACAGCGCGGACGGTGGCGTTATCGGCTGCGGTTCGCCTCTCCGCATTACCCGCTTCGTCGGCCGGCAGCATATTATAAAGCTTGGCGACCTGTAGGTCGCTGTCGCCGACCACGGGATAGTCGACCTTATTTCCACTCACCTCCTCGATATCGGGAAGCCAATCGCGATTATCCTGGCTGCTGTCGACCGAAAGGCCAATAATCTTGGTGTTGCGTTTGGCAAATTCCTCGCCAAGCCCGGCCATATAACCAAGCTCGGTCGTGCAAACCGGTGTAAATGCCTTGGGATGGGAAAAGAGGATTGCCCAGCTGTCACCCATCCAATCATGGAAGTGAATGTTTCCTTGTGTGGTCTGGGCTGTGAAATCGGGGGCTGTCGAGCCAATTGAAAGGGTCATGTAAAATACTCCTACTTATTTTGTGGGTACTCAGGGCACATTTCTAGCGATGCTCTGAGAAGAATGCGGGTCCGACCTCGTCTTCATCCTGTTCCTAAAGGAAGAGCGCCAGATCCGCTTTGCTCGGGTCAACCGGTCATACGACAAACCGATCCCAGCCCGCATAATGCTCACCGCTTCGCTTACCGCGAGGCAGGCTCAGTCCGATCAAGAGCAGTCCGACCCCAACCGAGGCCACCGTTCCGGCAGCCGAAGCCCCTGCAAGCATGAAGGGCGCTGCGACCAGCCAGGCACCGAATGCAGCGTTGATGAAGCGCAGGGCGCGCGCGACTTCCGCGGTCGCGATGATTGCCACCGTAATCACCAAAGCACCCACCACGTGATCGCTGTTGGCCATCGCCCCCTCGCTGCCAAGCGTTATCCTTGTCAGCATCAGCCACGCTCCCAGAGCCGTGCTGGCCACCAGGGTCCACGGGAAGGTCACGCCGCGCACCGTGTTCGTCCAGATCGAACGCGCGTCGGTCATATAGTCGGTATCGTCGATTTCACCGTTTGACACTGCGCCGCCCTTGAAGAAGGTACGAACGAGTGACTTGCCTTCCTTTTTCGACCAGTAGAGATACTGTCCCATGGCGATGACTTCATCGAGCGAGAACGGGATCATGATGAGCATCGCAAGCGCAGCAATCAGAGCCGGCGTACTCCACGTCCCGATCATTATCGGCTGAATGATCACGAAATAGATACTGACCACACCGAGCGGAATGACCAGAATGCCGAAGAAGGTAACCATCCACGGCATCGTGCGCCAGCGCGTGCGGGTTCCCATGACCGCCATTAGGATCTCGAGCACATAGCTGACCGCCCCTAGTCCGGCATCCGGGATCGGCCAGGCCTTGGATACATCCGACGTGATGATTTCCTCGGTGCCGTTCTTGGGATCGCCAAGCGATCCGGAGAAAAACGGCTCCCACGCCACATCGATATGGCCAAGCTGGTAGGAGGTAAGCATGCGCGATATCAGAAGGCCGATGATGCCCATCGCAACAATCGGGAATCGCTGGGCATCGGTCGAGGGACTGTAGGTCCACCCGGGCGGGATGGACTTCTTGTCCATCATCCCTTCCATGCTCATGCCGGGCATCATTGGCACCAGCACCGAGAATGCGATCGCCAATGTACCGACAAGCATATTGGTCAGATATTGGGCCGCGCTCGGACTCCAGAAGAACAAGGGCGCGAAAAGCAGCCAGATGCCGACAAAGGCCGTCGCCCACTGCCCCAACCAGGCGGTGCGCTTCGAAAGCGACATCGCGCCGAAGATCATCAATGCGATCCCGCTCAGCATATCGCTCAGAGCAAGAGCGTTGGCCCGCCATTCGATCGACGGCAAACCCCGCTCGAGAGTGACCGCTACGACCGAAGCACGCGCAGTATCGGCGGATACGACGTCATAAACACCAGGACTTGCAGCAAGCCAGAGGCCGAGTCCGATGACAGCAAACTGCGTCCAGCGGGTACCGCGCTGGGGTCCGTCCATATGCTGCATATCGCCGTCCATATTGTTCATGTCGCCGTCCATCTGGTGCCCATCATGCGCTATATCGGTGTCTTGCGATTGAGGTCGCGCCGGTTCGGTCTTCGCTGCATCCGAACTCTTTGGATGCCAGGCCACGCGGGACGTGTTCAGCTTGTTCGTTTCGTACCAGTCCTGCGGGTCGGCTTGCAACGCGTCGATGATGGTCGGAAGCGTTTCGCGGAGCGAGTGCTCTGGTTCCCACCCCAGCAGTTTCCGGGCGCGGGAGATATCGAGAATGTAGTGAGCGTTTGCGTCATCGACCATCCACTGCTTGACGAATCCGTCATGACCGAGGACTTCTTCCTCGATCCACGTGCCCAGTTTCGCCACGCTTTTTGGAATGCGCACTGTCGTCCATTCCTTGCCGTGGATCTGGCAATGAACGATGTCCTGTATCTCGGCATAGCCCAGCGTTTCGGGCTCGCCGACAAGTATCGGCATCTCGCCCTCGAGGTCAGTGCGATGAGCGATAGTCTGCTCGACCGCCTTGGTCAGATCGTCAAGATGCAGTGCCGATTGTGCAGCGCACAACATCCCCGGATACAGATGCGCCGACACGCGATGCTCATAGACACCGGCAATCTGTTCGGCGAGAAAGGCGGAGTGCCCCTCGTCGTCGTAAACCCCCGCAAACCGCAAGAATACAACACACGCGATGCTCATAGACACCGGCAATCTGTTCGGCGAGAAAGGCGGAGTGCCCCTCGTCGTCGTAAACCCCCGCAAACCGCAAGAATACAACCGGAATGTCGCCACGGTTCTCGCGCAGTACCTGTTCCGCATCGACCTTCGATTGAGGGTAAGGCCACGTCGGTCCAAGCGGACTGGATTCGTCGATACGTACGCCCGGCAGCGGTTTGGGCTCGTGTACAAGCATCGAGCTTGCATAGATGAACTGTTCGACATCGAAGTCCTGCAGTGCCGTAATCAGCCTGCGCGACCCTTCAACATTGACATTGGTGTACAGCGGGTTTGGCTCGCCCGTGATGTCGAAATAGGCAGCCAGGTGAATGCAAGCTGCAATCGTGTTTGAATGCGCGGCACGCACATTGGTCAAGGCGTCGACAACCGACGCTTCGTCCGCGAGGTCGATGGCGTATGAGGCTTCTAGTCCGGGAACGTCTTTCGCGACCGAGCGATCGAGGCCGATGATGCGGTACTGGTCGCTCAACCGATCAACCAAAGCGCGCCCAATGTATCCGCTTGCACCGGTTATCAGGACGACGCCTCTAGCCATAATCTACTCCATCGCGTTGATCTTGGGATTACTCTTCAAGACAGAACCGTCCTCGCGGGAGGACGGTCCTGCAGCTGCCCTCGGACTAGCAACAACCCGATGAGGCCTTTTCCTGAGATGGCTTGGAGATTTCCTCGACGAGTTCTGCGGTCTTTGCATCGGCACCGGACCGTGCAATATCAGCCTGGGAAACCATGCCGCAGCAATTCCCTTCGTCATCAATCACGGGAACGCGCCGGACCTGGTTGCTCTCCATCGTGGAGCAACATGCATCTACCTCGGTATCCGGCGTGACAGTGACAACCGAACGGGTCATGATGTCCCCCACCGGGGTGTCGGGCGACTTGCCTTCAGCTACGACGCGACAGCAAATGTCCCGATCTGTGACGACACCCACCAGACCGCCTTGGTCATCAACAACAGGAATCTCTCCGCAGTCGTTTCCCACCATGAGCTTCGCTGCATCCTGTACGCTCGCATCCTTGTCGCAGCAGGCGGGATCCTTCGTCATAATGTCCTTAACATGCATAATTCCACTCCTTCATCGGTCGGTCTGTGCAAAAGCATTTCCCGTCAGGGCAGCTTCGCTCAAATCATAGAAAATCATAAGGTAACGGTTCCCATCGTTGGAAGGTCAAGCCCCCTCCATGCGACGAATTGGCGAACTCGGTGCCGACCTGGACCGCACAAGGAGGTCGCGCAGGTGCTGATCTTGGTGCGTCTCTGATGGGTCACGCTTACAGTACGAGCCATCTGCTCCAACCCCTCATATTGGCTGAATGGGAAAAGGTCGGGAGCTTGGAGAAAAGATCGTTTCAGCGAATGGATATGTTCCACTCAATAGAGCTGACACCGAGATTTGTTGCGAATTAAACTTCGCAAACGGGCAGACCACGCCTTGGCAAAAAACTGCAATCGCGAAACTGGCCAAGCTTGAGGTTTTGCGAACAACGACGCAGCACCTTCGGGCCCGCTCCAGGAGTCTTATGTGTCTCGCCGGTCAAATGTCGGACGCGTCCTCAGCCAATTGCTGGTCCAACCCAAAATGAAGCGAACCATGAGAACAGACCAGCGCCAACTCTGTTTTTAGCAGACCCGCTGGTATCCGAACTTGTGACCGACTTCTTTTGCTAAGGCAGGATTGGCATCGTTGGAAAGATCTTTGAGAATAGGACAATCTGGCCGGTCATCGTTCGTGCAACCCGCGATAAGATGCTCAAGAGCGTCGATCATGGAAAGAATTTCTGCCGCCTTGGCGCGCAGAGCACCCAAGTGTCCGGCGGCAACCTCCCGGACATCCTTGCTGGCTCTTTTCTCGTCGTGCCACAGACCGAGCAATTCGCCGATATCATCTACCGAAAAGCCAAGGTTGCGGGCGCGGCGGATGAACCGCAGCGTATGTATTTCGGCAGGGCCGTAAAGCCGATAGCCAGCTTCGGTGCGTTCGGCCGCTCCGATCAGACCGATTTTCTCATAATGCCTGATCATCTTGGCCGACACGCCACTGTCTGCGGCGGCCTCACCAATTGTGTGCAGTTGGCTCATGCATGCTGGATAACTTTCCCACGATAGGAAAGCAAACAGCCTGCGCCGACAATTTTTATTCTGACGCCCCTCTTGACCTTCCCATGATGGGAAGCCCTATCTTTTGGGTAATGTTCGATTCGCGGAGAAAGGTTATAAGAAGAAAGCGCACTCCCGCGCATTGACGCCGACATGCCCAGAAGCCGCACCGCCCTGGAAAAAATGCAAGCCAGATATGTGCGGATGACCCAGGCAGGTGACCTGAGCGGCAAGTTCGCGCGCTTCCAGTTCCTGCGCATGACGACGCAAAGCTGAACTTATCGGAACAATGAAAGGAACTTTTTTATTAATAGTTTTAAATTAGCGGCGCTCGGAGCCTTGGCGACCGCCGGTCTCGCAACAGCTGCGGTCGCGCAATCCCAAGTCGATCATCAGCCCGCTCCACAAGAGAGCTCGCAAGGCCAAGAGAGCAGCCACGAGCATGGTGCAATGCAGGGCGAAATGTCGGACATGGATGGTGACATGTCCGGGATGATGGCGATGATGAACAACCCCGAGATGCGCGCTGAAATGATGGCGATGATGAACGATCCGGAAATGCGCGCTCAAATGATGGACATGATGCGCAACTGCAATGAAATGATGAAGATGAAACAGGAACAGATGTCGAATGAAGAGGCAGGGTAATCCTGAGCACCACACGTCAATTTGCCAGATTGTCTTCGCCTAAGCCTGCCCCCTCCCTGCGGGGCAGGCACCATCCGAACAATGATCGGTGAATCCTGCTGATCTCATGTCCCATGCAAGCGGACCGTATTTATGATTTCTACCACAACAGATCCCGAAGGCTTGTCGAGGCTCGGCTGCGCCCGTAGAGTTAGATGATGCAGTTACTGCGCTCTCTTGGAATTTTTCTGATTGCTTGCGGACTCTTTGTCCAGTCGGCCGCTCATGCCTCGGCGGTGCCGCAAGCACCGGCGGGAAGCGAGGCGGCGTGTAACGAGATGCGCATGGAGACTGGTGCTACGACCGCTTCGGAAGACCAACCCGGACCGTGCAAAAATCTTCGCCTGGATTGCCTTGTGGTCCTCGGTTGTATCGCTCCACTGGCCATGATCACAGCCCCATCAGGCGAACGTACGAAAATTGCTGTGCGTTCGTTGTTCACCCCATTTGCCGCATATTCTCCGGCTCTCGTTGATCAAGGACCCGAGCCGCCGCCCCCGCAAGAGCAATTCTGAGTATTGCCAGGGACTGCCCTGCATACTGAAGCTGAACGAATTTTCCGTCGCGCCTAGCGATGGTCGTTTGTTCCGTCCGCGCTTATATCGCGCGCTCTAGCGGAATCTAGAAATCATGCAGAAAATTTGCTGGACCGCATTTCCGGTCCTGCTGGCTTTGGCGCCAGCTAGTTACGCGCAGTCAATCGGCTACGAGGAGGCATTGAGAGCGGCCGTTAGCGAACAGCCGCAGGTGCGAGCGCGGGAGTTGCAGCTCGAGGCACGTCGCAGCGTCGCTGATGCAGCTGACGAACTACCAGATCCTCGCCTCCGCGCTGGGATTCAGAACCTTCCGGTGGCAGGCCCGGCAGCCTTCGAGATCGACCGGCAGCTGCCCACCCAGATCCAGGTCGGTGTGGAGCAGGACATACCCAATCTCGCGGAGCGCCATGCGAGAGCGCGCATGGCAGTGGCCGATATAGATCTGGCTTCCGCGCAGTTGACCCGCGCGCAGCTCACGGCTCGGCTTGGAGCAGGCGAGGCCTGGATTTCGCTCGCGTACACCCAACAGGCTCTGAATGTTATCGATGAGGCACTTAGGCAGATCGAAAGGCTGGTGCCCTTGGCGCGGAGCGCCGTTGCGGCGGGATCGGCCAGGCCGGCTGAGAGCCTCGAAATTCGCCGTGCGGTACTGGAAGTCGAGGACATGCGGACCCGCCTAGAAGGCGACCTTGACGCGGCACGGGCCATGTTGGCGCGATATGCTGCTGTGCAAGGCGCAGTTGCCACCGGGGCTATCCCCGCGGCGGATGTCGATGCCGAGCGACTCCGGGCGACCCTAGAGCTTAATCCCGATATCATTCTCGCTATCGCACAGGTTCGACAGGCAGATGCGAGGATCGATCTTGCCCGGTCGGAGAAGCGGCCCGATTTCGGCATCAATGTCAGCTATGGCAGGCGCGATCCGATGTTCGGTGATGTCGTCTCGGTCATGGGCTCGATTACGCTCCCCATCTTTGCGGGCAGGCGGCAGAACCCGAGGATTGCCGCTGCTGAAGCCGAAGCAAGCGCAGCGCAAGCAATTCAGCTTGATCGCTTGCGCGAACTGCAAGCGCAATTCGAGGCCGACCTTGCCGCTTGGCGCAGCGCATACCGCCAGTGGCAGCGAGCCACGGAGGAGTTGCTACCCCTCGCCCAAAGCCGGGCTGATCTCGAAAGGGCCAGCTTCGCGGCAAACCGCGCCGAACTGCTGGACGTCATCGAAGCGATCAAGGCGCTGGCGCTCCTACAAATCGAGATCCTTGAGCGTGAGGAGGCGACAGTTGAAGCCGCGACGACCTTGCGACTGACCTATACGGAGTTCCAGCCATGAGAGCCAAAATGGGAGCCGCGTGGGACAAACTGTCGCCGCGCCAGAAATCCTGGACGATGGCGGCAACGGTCGCCCTGATCAGCGTCACCGCAGGATACGGGTTATCGCAGCGGGGTGAGAGCGGAAGTCAGGCAAATGGCAACGGGGGATCATCCAGCGCCGAATGTGAGGACGTGCTTTACTGGTACGATCCGATGGTGCCGGGACAGCGTTTCGACGAGCCTGGAAAATCGCCGTTCATGGATATGGAACTTGTTCCCAAATGCGCTGGCGAGGAGGCCACCTCCGGGGTTCAGATCGACGCGGGGCTTGTCCAGAACTTCGGCATCCGCACCGCCGAGGCCGAATACGGCGTACTTGAGCCGGACGTGTCCGTTACCGGTGTTCTCGCTTACAATGGGCGGGACGTTGCAATTGTCCAGCCAAGGGCTGGCGGCTTTGTACAACGAACCTATGGGCGTGCTCCAGACGATGTGGTGAGCCGAGGCGCGCCGCTGGCCGATATTCTCGTACCCGAATGGGGAGGAGCGCAGCAGGAATATCTGGCCGTCCTGAACAGCGGCGATGAACAGCTTGCACAGGCCATGCGCGAGCGGATGCGGCTGCTCGGCATGTCGAATGGGCAAATTTCATCGGTGGGCCGGACCGGCCGCGCGCAGGCGACGATCACGGTCACCGCGCCGACCGGCGGGGCCATCACCATGCTCGGCGTGCGACCCGGCATGACCGTGATGGCAGGCCAGACCCTGGCGGAAATAACCGGATTCTCGCCGATCTGGCTCGAGGCATCGGTGCCCGAAACACAAGCAGCGAATATCCGGGTCGGCCAACCTGTCAGTGCAACCCTGACCGCGTTTCCCGATGAGAGATTTTCCGGACCGATCATCGCGATCTTGCCGAGCGCACAGGATGCCAGCCGGACAATCACCGTCCGCGCACAATTGCCCAATCCTTCCGGACGGCTCAAGCCGGGCATGTTCGCGCAGGTCTCGCTGACCCCCGACACCCGGCGCGCTCTGCTGGTTCCTTCCGAAGCGGTGATCCGGACCGGGCGCCGCACCATCGTCATGATCAAGCAGGACGAGGGCGGCTTCATGCCTGCCGAAGTCCGGATCGGCCGTGAGGCGGGAGGCAGGACCGAAGTGCTGGCCGGCCTTTCGCAAGGCGAAGAGGTCGTGACCTCGGGCCAGTTCCTGCTCGATTCCGAGGCAAGCCTGGCAGGACTTGATGTTCGTGCGATCGATGAGGCAGGTCCGAACCGGGACGGTGAAGACCAACCAGTGACATTCAGCGCAATGGGGACGATCGAGAAGATTGCCGATGGCTCCGTCACGCTGCGGCACGGACCTGTCCCGCGGCTAGACTGGCCCGCCATGACGATGAGTTTCCGCACGAAGAATGCAGCGCAGATCAGCGGGTTCGAGGAAGGCGATAGAGTGCGCTTTACCTTCACCCAGCAGGACGCCGGCCCCCGTATCGAGACCATCAGGAGTGCCGGGCAATGATCGCGCGCATTATCGATGCCTCGATCGCCAATCGGCTTTTCATCGTCCTCGCCGCCATAGCTGTGACCCTTGGCGGGTTCTGGGCCGTCCGCACAACTCCGGTCGATGCTTTGCCCGATCTGTCCGATGTCCAGGTTGTCGTCCGATCCAACTATCCGGGCCAGGCGCCCCGGATTGTCGAGGACCAGGTGACCTACCCGATGGCCACGACCATGCTGTCGGTGCCGGGAGCGAAGACCGTACGCGGCTACTCGATGTTCGGCGACAGCTACGTTTATATCATTTTCGAGGACGGTACCGACCTTTACTGGGCACGGTCGCGGGTGCTCGAATATCTCAATCAGGTGCAGAACCGCCTGCCCGAGGGTGTTACGAGCACGCTCGGTCCGGATGCGACGGGCGTGGGGTGGATTTACGAATATGCGCTTGTCGATCGCACGGGCGGTCATGACCTTGCCGGGCTGCGCAGCCTGCAGGACTGGTTTCTGCGCTACGAGCTCAAGACGATCCCCGGCATTGCCGAAGTCGCGAGTGTCGGCGGTATGGTGAAACAATACCAGATCGTGCTCGAACCTTACCGGATGGCATCGTTCGGCGTCACGCATGCCGAGATCGTAAACGCCATCCAGTCGTCCAACCAGGAGGCCGGCGGTTCGATCGTCGAGATGGGTGAGGCCGAATACATGGTACGCGCGTCGGGCTATCTGACGACGCTGGACGATTTCCGCGAGATTCCCCTCAGGACTGCAACTGGCGGGGTTCCGGTTACCCTTGGCGATGTCGCCACAATCCAGGTCGGGCCGGAGCTGCGCCGCGGCATTGCCGAGCTCAACGGCGAAGGAGAGGTCGCCGGCGGCATCATCGTTCTCAGACAGGGCGCGGACGCTCGCAGCGCAATCCAGGCGGTCGAGGAAAAGCTGGACGAATTGCAGGCGAGCCTTCCCGAGGGCGTCGAGATCGTCACCACCTACGACCGATCGCAGCTTATCGACGCCTCGGTGGAGAATTTGACGACCAAGCTGATCGAGGAGTTCATCGTCGTCGCGATCGTATGCGCGCTGTTCCTCTGGCACGCACGTTCGGCACTTGTCGCCATCATCACCCTGCCTTTGGGCGTGCTCGCGGCGTTCATCGTGATGCGTTTCCAGGGGGTGAATGCCAATATCATGTCGCTGGGCGGGATCGCTATCGCGGTCGGCGCCATGGTCGATGCAGCCGTTGTGATGATCGAAAATGCGCACAAGCATCTCGAGCGATGGGAGCATGAAAATCCCGACACGGTGCTTTCGGTCAAGGAACGCTGGCGGATCATCGCCGATGCATCGAAGGAAGTGGGACCGGCGCTGTTCTTCAGCCTTCTGATCATAACCTTGTCGTTCCTGCCCGTGTTTACCCTACAAGCCCAGGAAGGCCGGTTGTTTGCACCGCTTGCCTTCACCAAGACCTATGCCATGGCGGCGGCTGCGCTGCTGTCGGTTACACTGGTTCCGGTGATGATGGGCTGGCTGATCAGGGGTAAGATACCGTCAGAAGACTCCAATTTCCTCAATCGCTGGCTGACCAGGATTTACCGACCGGGCCTTAATTGGGTGATGCGCTGGCCAAAAGCCACGCTCGCGGTTGCAGGCGCGATCTTCCTCACCACGCTGATCCCCTTCTCGCAGCTCGGCGGAGAGTTTCTCCCGCCGCTCGACGAGGGCGATCTGCTCTACATGCCGAGCGCCCTTCCCGGTCTATCGCCAGGCGAGGCCTCGGCGCTGCTGCAGCGCACCGACCGCCTCATCAAATCGGTACCGGAAGTCGAAACAGTCTTCGGCAAGGCCGGCCGTGCAGATACGGCTACCGACCCGGCTCCGCTCACCATGTTCGAGACCACGATCCGGTTCCGGCCGCGGGAGGAATGGCGCGAAGCCATGACGACTGATGCGCTGATCGAAGAGCTCGACCGGGTCGTTCAAGTGCCCGGTCTCGCCAATGTCTGGGTACCCCCTATCCGTAACCGCATCGATATGCTGGCGACCGGGATCAAGAGCCCGATCGGGGTCAAGGTTTCGGGCGAGGATCTTGCAGAGATCGAACGGGTGGCGCTCGAGGTCGAGGGTGTGGCAAAGACGATTCCCGGCGTCAGTTCGGCTCTGGCCGAGAGGCTTTCCGGCGGGCGCTACGTCGATGTCGACATCGATCGCGCCGCAGCGGCGAGATACGGCCTCAACATCTCCGATATCCAGCAGATCGTCTCGGGCGCTATTGGTGGGGCCAATGTCGCGCGGACTGTTGAAGGTCTGGCGCGCTATCCGATCAATGTGCGCTACCCCCGTGAAATTCGCGACAGCGTGGACGAATTGCGAACCTTGCCCCTCCTGACGCCGTCGGGACAACAGATTACGCTCGGCACGGTCGCACGGATCGGCGTCAGCGATGGCCCCCCCATGCTCAAGAGCGAACAGGGACGATTGACCAGCTACATCTATGTGGATGTGCGCGACCGCGATCTTACATCGGTGGTTGCCGACCTCCAAGAAGCGGTCGCCGCAAGCGTCAATCTTCCGGCGGGCGTCAGCCTGTCCTACGCGGGTCAGTTCGAGTACCTTACCCGCGCCTACGAACGGCTGCAGATCGTCGTACCCGCCACGCTCGTCATCATTTTCCTGCTGCTCTATCTGATCTTCAGAAGGTGGGACGAGGCAATGCTTATCATGGGTACGCTGCCATTCGCCCTGTCAGGCGGCTACTGGCTCCTCTATCTGATGGGCTACAACCAGTCGGTCGCAACTGCCGTCGGATTCATTGCCCTGGCAGGTGTATCGGCCGAGTTCGGCGTGATCATGCTGATCTATCTCAAGGCAGCCCTCGAGAAACGAAGTGGCGATTTGAGCGCCGAGGAAGTGGATCAGGCGATCCGCGAAGGGGCGCTCTTGCGTGTCCGACCCAAGGCGATGACCGTAGCGGTGATCCTTGCGGGTTTGTTCCCGATCTTGATCGGTACCGGAGCTGGCTCGGAGGTGATGAGCCGGATCGCGGCACCGATGATCGGCGGTATGATTACCGCGCCGCTCCTGTCCATGTTCCTGCTTCCCGCCGCCTATCTGTTGTTGCGGCGCCCCCGTCCGGAAAAACCGGCCAACCCTCAAGGAGAAGAAGAATGCGTACCCCAACCTATATGATCCTGCTCGCGGCACCGCTGGCGCTTGCAGCCTGCGACGCTGCAGACGACAGCTCAGAGACCATGATGTCAGACGACATGGCGAACTCGGACAGCATGCCCATGTCAGGCGAAATGCCGATGGCGGAGGAGACCGGCGGCGAGCAGAGCGCCAGCGCGGAGGGAACGGTTACAGCCATCGATTCCGAGGCGGGCACTGTGACCATCGAGCATGGTCCGGTCGAAAGTATCGGGTGGCCCGCGATGACCATGGCATTCGAAGCCGACGCGCAAATCCTCGAACAGGTCAGTGTCGGTGAGGGAATAGCCTTTAAATTTCGTACTGGAACCGAAGGCAGCGTCGTTACCTCGGTAACGCCGCGATAGCATGAAGGGTGGGAGGCGCTCGGTTGCGCCGGTGCCTCCCACGCAAAAACAGGTGAATATGCCCGATATCGACAGGCCCAACTTTCAGGATCGGCGCGATTTCATGAAGAGCGCCGGTCTCGCGGCGACGGGTTTCGCGGCGCTGCCGCTGCTGGGCTGCGATACGCAAAGCAGGATGTCGCTCGATCGATCAGGTGCAAGCAAACCTCTTGCCATACCTCGGCTACAGGCCGGAACGATCGAACGGGGCGAGCGTGTCTTTCGCCTCTCCCTCACACCTGGCGAGAAAGAATTCGTGTCCGACACTCCGTCTCCGACAATCGGCATCGATGCATCCTATCTCGGGCCCACCCTCGAAATGCGCCGCGGCGAACAGGTTCGCTTTCAGATCGACAACAAGCTTGCCGAGGACGCGACTGTCCACTGGCATGGTTTCGAACTTCCCGCCACAGCGGATGGCGGACCGCACCAGCTCGTGCGGCCCGGCGAGCGCTGGAGCCCGTCCTTCGAAATACGCCAGCGCGCTTCGTTATACTGGTATCATTCGCATCTGCATCGCCGGGCCGGACCACAGGTCTATACCGGACTTGCTGCCCCGATCTACGTGCGCGACGAGGAAGAGGATCGCCTCGATCTGCCGAGCCGGTACGGTGTAGATGACATACCGCTCGTCGTGCAGGATCGCGTGATCGACAGCTCGGGCCGCCTTGTTTACCCGCTCGACATGCACTCGCGGATGATGGGGGTGATGGGTGAGCGCATCTATGTGAACGGAACGGCCAATGCCGTTTTCGAGGCCGCCGCCGGTCCGCTGCGCCTGCGGCTTCTCAATGGATCGAATGCGCGGTTCTACACCTTCTCGCTCGAAGGTGATCGTCCGATGCAACTCATCGCAAGCGATGGCGGCCTGCTTGCCGCGCCAAGCGAGGTTCGCAGTCTTACCCTTGCCCCAGGCGAACGCGCACAAGTGATCGTCGATCTTTCCGAAGGGCGCCCGCTCCGGCTGATTGCCAGCAGCCCTGCTAACGCCATGGGCATGATGGGCGGGCAAGGCGGGGGTATGATGGGCGGCGGAATGATGGGAAACCGGACCGGTCGCGAGAGGCAGGGCCGCACATTTTCCATCCTCGATATGCGCCCCTCCGGCTCGTCGACTCCAGTGATGCTCCCGCCCACCCTCGCCGCGCTAGCCGCGCCAGACCCCTCGCTCGCCGTTCGCAGCCGCCGTTTCGTACTCGATATGGGCATGATGGGTCGGGGTATGTCGATCAACGGCCAGACCATGGACATGGATGTCATCAATCAGCGCGTACCGGTGGGTCAGTGGGAAATATGGGAAATCGCCAACGCATCGATGATGGCGCATCCCTTTCATATTCATAACGTGCAGTTCCGCTTGCTCGACCGGGACGGCCGGCCTCCGCGGGCGGAAGAGGCGGGCTTCAAGGACACCGTTATCGTCAACCCGCGTGAACAGGTCAGGCTGCTGCTACGGTTCGAAGAGAATACCGATCCCGACACTCCCTACATGTATCACTGTCATATCCTCGAGCACGAGGACGCAGGCATGATGGGGCAGTTCGTGGTCACGGCCAGTTAGGGGAGAACGACAGATGAGCGATGGGCACAATGCGATCGAGGGTACGGCGACCGACCCCGTTTGCGGAATGAGCGTGAAGATGGACGGCGCCCGCTTCATCGATCGACACAAGGGTGGCGACCATTACTTCTGCTCCTCGCGCTGCCTCGACAAGTTCCGCGCGGATCCGGAGATGTATCTTTCAAAGGCGCACCTCGATGCTGTCGAGGATGTCCCGGAAGGTACGATATACACCTGTCCGATGCATCCGGAGATCCGGCAGCCGGGGCCGGGCTCCTGCCCGATATGCGGGATGGCCCTCGAACCCGAAACGGTCACCTTGAACGAGGGTCCCGATCCCGAACTGGTCGACATGCGGCGAAGGTTCTGGTGGAGCGCGCTCTTCACCCTGCCGCTCTTCGCTTATGCGATGGGCGACATGATCCCGTCGCGACCGTTCGATCAGATCATCGAACCCGCTTCCGCGCAGTGGCTGCAGCTTCTGCTGGCCACTCCGGTGGTGCTTTGGGGCGGCTGGCCCTTCTTCACCCGCGCGCTGCAATCAGTCCGAACCATGAACCTCAACATGTTCACCCTGATCGGCTTCGGCGTTGCCATCGCTTATCTGTTCAGCCTTGTGGCAACCCTCGCCCCGGACATCTTTCCCGAGGCATTCCGCGATCATGCGGGCCGGGTCGGCGTCTATTACGAGGCCGCAGCGGTTATCACGACCCTCGTGCTGCTCGGGCAGGTGCTCGAGCTCAAGGCGCGCGGATCGACATCGAGCGCCTTGCGAGCGCTTCTCGAACTCGCACCCCCGACCGCGATGAAGATCTTCGGTCGCGGGGACGAGCGCGAAGTACCGCTCGATGAATTGACGTCGGGGGACCTGCTGCGCGTGCGTCCGGGCGACAAGGTCCCCGTCGATGGCACGCTCGAGGATGGAAGCAGTGCCATCGACGAATCCATGATCAGTGGCGAACCCATTCCCGTCAAGAAAAGCGCTGGCGATCCCGTGATCGGGGGCACTGTCAACCAGACCGGCAGCTTCACCATGCGCGCGACGCAGGTCGGCGCGGACACCATGCTCTCGAAGATCGTGCAGATGGTGGCGGAGGCGCAGCGCAGCCGGGCACCGATCCAGCGGCTCGCCGACCAGGTCACCGGATGGTTCGTACCCATCGTCGTCCTTGTCGCTATCGTGAGTTTTGTCGTCTGGGCCATCTGGGGACCGGCACCGGCCCTTGCCTACGCGCTCGTCAACGCGGTCGCCGTTCTGATCATCGCGTGTCCCTGCGCGCTCGGACTGGCGACGCCGATGTCGATCATGACCGGTACCGGCAAGGGCGCGCAGCACGGGATCCTGATCAAGAACGCCGAAGCGCTCGAAACGCTGGAAAAGATCGATACGCTGGTCGTCGACAAGACCGGAACGCTGACCCGGGGCAAGCCTGATCTTGTCGACGTAAAACCGCAGCCAAATTTCGACGAGCAGGAATTGCTGAGCCTTGTCGCTGCCGTTGAGAGAGGAAGCGAGCATCCGCTCGCCCACGCGATCGTGGAAGGGGCTCAAAACAGGGGCGCTGCCATTCTCGACGCTTCCGATATCGAATCCGTGACCGGCGAAGGTATCCAGGCAAATGTCGACAAGCGCCTGGTCGCGATCGGGAATGAAAAGATGATGGAGCGTATAGGGGCGCTCGAAGAAGGCTGGCGGTCAACGGCGGACGAAGGCCGAAGCCTCGGACAGACGGTGATGTTCGTGGCCGTGGACGGGGCACCGGCAGGCCTTATCGCGGTCGCCGATCCGATCAAGGCAACCAGCCGCACCGCTATTGCCGCGTTGCATGAGCGCGGCATCAAGATCGTGATGCTTACCGGCGACAGCGAAGCCACCGCGCGTGCGGTAGCAAGCCAGGTCGGTATCGACGAAGTCGAAGCGAACGTCTCGCCCGAGGACAAACATCGCAAGATCGAGCAGTTGAAGAGCGAGGGTCGCCGGGTCGCTATGGCCGGCGACGGCATAAACGACGCACCCGCGCTTGCCGCTTCGCATGTCGGCATCGCGATGGGAACGGGTACCGATGTCGCGATCGAAAGCGCGGGCGTGACATTGGTGCGCGGCGACCTCGTCGGCGTTGTTCAGGCGCTCGTCCTGTCTCGGGCCACTATGCGCAACATCAGGCAGAACCTGTTCTTTGCCTTTGCGTATAATGCGCTCGGCATACCGGTCGCAGCAGGTGTCCTCTATCCATGGACCGGGTTGCTTTTGAACCCGATGATCGCGGCCGCAGCGATGAGCCTGTCTTCGGTATCGGTGATCGGCAACGCCCTGCGCCTGCGCGGCCTCGCTCTTCCCAAATTCGATACCTGAGCGATGGGGACGGGACGGAGATCGCAGGAGTGACGAATCAGACGATGCAGGATCAGGACCAAATCTCTGAGGAATCGCGCGAATGGCGCGGTGCTCATCCAGCCCTCTGGATCGCGATATTCGGAATTCTCATCGCTTTCGCCTGGGAGATGCTCCAGCTTCCTTTCTACCAGTCGGGAGGTCTGTCGCCTGCCGAGGCAGCACGTCGCTGCGGCCTGGCCTCGTTCGGCGATGCCGGGATCATGGTGGCCGCTTATCTCGGCGCCTCTGTCGGCAGTGGTAAAACGCCGTGGCTCGTAGACTGGCCGATCTCGCGTTTGGTCGTGTTCCTGGGAATCGGCCTGGCCATTACTGCCATGGTCGAAGTGCTGGCTGTCGGTGCCGACTGGGGGTGGTCCTATAGTGCAATCATGCCGCTTGTGCCCGGGACCAAAATCGGCCTGGTACCGATCGTGATGTGGGTCGCGGTTCCCACGGCCACCTTGTGGCTCGCGCGCCGTCTCGGCACCGGACCCCGCTGATCGCAAACCGGGATCTCCTATCCCTCGACAGCTGCCGGCTGCGGTCCCGATGGTGATCGACTTACCCGAAATCCGGCAATCAGGGCCAGCAGCGTGAGCAATTGCGCGCCGATCGTCTCGACAGTCGGGAAGAAGCCGAGTTCGGCGAGGCGCGGCAAGCCGGCAATGAAAGTGGCGGAAAGAACTCCGGCCTCCTGGAAAGCGCCCACGCCCTTGCCCGCGAGAATGACCGCAAGGATCGCAATCAGGATAGCACTGTAGCGGAAGAACTGGGTGATCGGCAGTTTGCGGCTGTAGCGCAGCATGGCCCATGCAATGAGCGCCAGCAGCGCTACTGCGGACAAGGCACCTGCCAGTATGATGCCGCTGCTCTGCGGGTTCCACAGGGCAGCGTAGAACAGGATAGTCTCGAACGCTTCCCGGTAGACGACCACGAATGCAAGACCAAAGAGAAACCATGCCGATCCGCGCGAAAGCGCCTTGCCCATTTTTTCCTGGATATAGCGCCGCCATTCCTCGGCCTGGGATTTGCCATGCATCCAGATCCCGACCGATACGAGAATGACAGCCGCAAGCAGCGCGCCGATCCCTTCGGTCATCTCGCGGCTCGCCCCGCTGATGCTTACGAAGTAGGTTGCTACGACCCAGGTGGCGACACCTGCGAAAAGAGCAGCGATCCAGCCACCATGGATATAGGGCAATACCTCGGAGCCGCTGATGCTCACAAAGTAGGTTGCCAGGACCCAGGTGGCGACACCTGCAAGAAGAGCAGCGATCCACCCGCCATGGACATAGGGCAGTACCTCGAAGCGGTGCGACTTTTTCACAAAGGCGATCATGGCGATCACAACCAGAAGTGCTTCGATCCCCTCGCGCAGCAGGATGGTGAACGCCCCGAGAAAGGTCGAGATTTCGCTGGCCGCCTCAGGAGCCAACGCTTCCTCGGCTCTTGCCAGCAGACTATCGATGCGAGCCCTTAGTTGCTGTAGTTCGGATGGATTCGCACCGGACTCTATTCCGGCCCGGAATTGCCCGAGCGCCTGTTCTACCTCCCGCATCAAACCGCCATCGCGCGTTGCCAGGAGGGCCTCCAGGGGTTCAAACCCGTCGAGATAGGCAGACAGGGCAAGCTGCCGCGCTTCCTCTCGGTTGCCAGCCCGATAAGCTGACAGGCTGCGATCGAGCGTATCGCGAACGAAGGCGAGCGAACCTGCGTCATTTGCCTGTCCCACCGCATCGGGATTGGCGCGAAGATAGGCCATGACGGCGAGCGCACGGTCCTCGCCGATCTGCTCGGCCAGACTTTCCGGTGTGAGCGCGGCGAGCGTCTCGAGATCGGGGACAAGCTGGCGTATGCCATCATCTTCCCGCCAAATACGCTCGCCCTTGGCCACATCTTCAAAAGCAATGCTGCCGGCATGGAATGCAAGCGCCCAGCGATCCTCGTCGGACAGCGATGCGAAGCTGGCCATGGACGTTCCTTCCAGCCCTTGCGTGATGACCTGGTAAAGCCCGAACGCACTGCGCTGCCGCGCCCGGTCGATATCGGTGAAGTCGATCGGCGGGGGATCAAGTGCCTGCATTGCGGCCGGTGGCGCACTTCCGGCGGCGCCGTGACACGAGGCGCAGTTCTGCGCGAAGAGAGTGCGGGCGCGGTCAAGGTCGGGCGCTTGCGAAGGGGCAAGCGGAACCGGGTAGGCTGTCAGCAACGAGGCTGCCAGCGCGCGCGCTAAGCGCCCAACTCGCTCGGCGGGTTCCTTATTGGCGATCAGAGCTCGCAGCTGGTCCGATCGGCGGATGAGTGCTTGATTGTCTTTAGTATCCGGCAATGCAGCGATCTGCCGCGCCACGACATCGGAAAACTCCACCATTTCGCGATATTCGAATTCGTCGGCAACACGTCCCTCGGAAACGGCGGAGGCGTAGTCGACCGCGATATAATCGAGCAGACGCCAGGTGGTTCGCACGTCGGGTTCTTCCGCGTTCGCGGTGACGGACAGACACAGCGCAAGCGCCAGCAGAATGAGCCGCAGTGCCGGATGGACGGTGGCGGAGACGATGCGATGCATGAGGGGTCTCTATATCTGTTGCAATTAATTCGCAATAGCAGGGTGTAGACGGAAATGTATTTCCTCCAACCCCCGATCGCGGGGATATTCTGGAGTTTAGGTAGAGCGCAGTTCGCCACGGGCCTGTTTGGAGACTTCGGCACTTCCCCACACCGCCAGTCCTGCCATGATGCTCGCCACAACCAGATCGGGCCACGCACGGCCGGTGCCGAAAACGCCAATCGCTGCCGCCAGCACGGCGATATTACCGATCGCGTCGTTGCGCGAACAGATCCACACCGAGCGCATGTTCGCATCGCCCGAGCGATACCGGAACAGCATCGCGGCGACGGCGAGATTTACCGCCAGAGCAAGAGAACCGATGGCGCCCATCGTTCCCGGGTCGGGCGACGCCCCGACAAAGAAACCCCAGATGGCCGAGCCGAGCACCCACAGGCCGAAAGCCAGCATGGTCGCCGCCTTTACGAGAGCCGCACGCGCGCGCCAGACGAGCGCCATCCCCGCTACACCGAGACTGATAGCATAGTTTGCTGCATCACCGAGAAAGTCGAGCGCGTCGGCCTGCAAGGCGCGCGAATCCGCAGCAATGCCTGCCACGATCTCCACGCCGAACATGATTGCATTAAGGCCCAGTGCGATCCACAGAATGCGCCGCCATGTCGGATCGTTGTTGTTTGCACCGGCCTCATCGGGGCCGCAGCAGGTCTTTCCCATTTACTCGACTCCTTGCGTC
>Ga0208030_1000635_pt1 | contig 23199 bp, 24 predicted proteins | sample MalvirDeepMed_M9_FD_184246 | JGI IMG/M metagenome (GOLD analysis project Ga0208030, IMG submission 184246) | Marine viral communities from the Global Malaspina Expedition - Malaspina viral metaG DeepMed_M9 (SPAdes) (version 2) | ecosystem: Environmental > Aquatic > Marine > Oceanic | place...
GTCAGAGGCACTCTGGGAGATTGTGGTGAAATCTGCATCTCCTGCAAAGTCATCAGTCAAGGTGTCCGCATATTTCAGAGTCCGGTCCTTCCCGTCATCCAACTGCTGTGCAGCCATCATCGCCTTGTCGAAGCCCTCCTCCAGAGTTTCCGCATCAAGTGCATCGTTTGCCTGGTAATCAGTTTGTTGAAGAAGATCCAGACTTCTTGAGATTGTGATTGTTGTTCCAGATGCAGGAGTATAATCCGTAGGAGAGGTCAGGAACGTCACAGTCCCTGTTGAAAAGGGTGCAGCAGTCAAGGAATAATGAGTTGCAAGAGTTTTGACACTATCAACACCAGAGGTTGTAACCGTTACGACAATCTCTGCTTGTGTGATTGCAGAGAAGGTCACAGCAAAGGCAACTACGCTGCCATCACCACTGTACTGAACTCTTGATCTGTTGACTGAAACGGTCATGGTATATCCTTATCTGTTTACAAATTGTGCAGGAGACCACAAGAACTCCTGATTGTTCTTCTTTCTCGCCCTGCGTTCCATTCGTCTGAGGTATCCTGGGTTTAGAAATTCTTGAATCTGGAAATTAATGAAGTAATCCATCAGGGTGCTGGTTAACCAGAAGTTTCCATATGGAGCATTACGCTTCAGTGCATTCCATGTTCTTGCCGCAAAATCGTCACCTCGCACAAAGGCACTGTACAACATGGCAAAATCCTGCATGGTTGATGCAGTAGGACCAAGCGAAACATCCCAAAATGAGTGTCCATATTTCCTGTAGTCGTTAAAAACAAGATCTCCAACAATTCCTCCAAATCCTGACTGCAGCACAGATGCAATAACCGTTTTTGAGAATGCCTCTAGATCTACAAAGGGGTCCACAGGTTCTTTTCCCTTCAAGAGATCCTTTGCAGATTTTGCTGCGTACCCAAGTCCAACCATTGGAATGAGATGCATCGCCGCAGGCATCCCCATCTCCCAAACTCTAGGATAATTCTTAAACATCATTGAAAGTCCAAAACTCCTGAACTGCCAGAATAGCTTTGCTGCCATTCCAGAGGGAGTCCCAGGTCTTGCAAACTCCTCGTCTCCTCCAAAGGGTACTCTTGACATGAATGCCCTTTCACGTCCTCCTGGACGTATCACTTGATTCTCATTCTCTGTAACAAAGAGGTTCTGTAGTTTATCTCCTAAATTCCTCTGTTGTTTGAATGCATTGAGATCCTCCTTTGTAGGATTTGGAATCGCAGCAATCTTTTCCTCCAAATCCCTGTAGATGAGTTCAGGAGTAAAGAGCTTTGCATCTCCAACCACATCAGGTTCAAATTTTGACAGTGCCTTCCACTCTATCTCTGTGATTCCATAGTTTCCAAGAAACACTTGAAACCTTGGAGTAAGTTCTGAGAACGATTTTCTGGTTGCATCTGCAAGATCATCTGCCAGCAGGATTGCTGCACCTTCTGCCCACCAGTTTGTCCATCCATTGAGTCCTGTCAACTTGAAGTAGTTATCAACCATCCTCTGCATGGTGCCTGGACCTCCACCATTTGAATCAAACCTCATAGCAGCACTACCAATGACTCCATCAAGTGCAATACCTAATTTTCGTGCAAACTCTCTTTTCTCTTTTGAGGATGCAGTTTTCCAGAATGGAGACTGAAGCAAACCTGTCTTGTAAGTCTCATAATACGCACTGAAGTAGTTCTTTCCCCGGTAGTGCGCCCCAAACGCAGAGTACATTGGATCTGTGAATGCAGAGACTGTTGCCTTTCCAAGTTTTGACATATTCTGGATTGCAGCAAGACTCTGCTCCCACTTGTGGAGCGTGGGGTTCCCCACTTGATGTGCTTTTCCAGAAACCTGAGCATACTCAGATTTGATCCTTGCAGTCTCTTTTGGTGTCAATTCAGGAAATGATTTCAAATACTTGTTGAATGTAAAATCTGGGTTTGCACCAAACTTCTGAATGAGAACCACGTTTGCACTCATTCTTTCAATTCCACGAATAATCCCTTGGATTGGATTCTCATGTCCATAGAGAGAGTTGTACTTCAACCATGAATCTGCATTCCTGAAGTGCAACTGCCGAGACTGGGACATCATGTTTGCAAGCGACATCTTTCCCATTCCAACCTCATCAGGTGCAGCATCTGCAAGTGCCCTCTTGTTCTGGATAATATTATCATACACCTGTTGCAGGAAATTCTCACGATCCTGCATGTCTCTTGAAAAGAAGGTCCGATCCTCATCCAGAAAACCTGAGATATCAGATTTCCACTTTTCAAATCCTGCCTTCTCAATTTTTCTCAGATCATGATATTGTGTCGTCACAAAATCATCAAGCCATCCAATTGCTGCACCCTCAGAGTTTGCAAGGTTCACCAACTCACGTTGTTCCTTGTTGATTGCGTCTGCCATCTTGAATGCAAGGTCATTATTTCCCTTCTGCTTTCCTGTGAATGGAAACAATTCTTGAACCACTGCAGCCTGAAACTCCTGCTGGTCAAACAACCCACGTCCAAAGGGGAAATATCCAAAGACAGAAGGTCTACTTAATGCAGAGTTTCCTCCTGGAAGAACAGAGAAAATCCTTCCCAGACGAAGAGATCCCATTGCATGTCCAAGGCTCCACACAGAATCAAGAAACCCCTCCTTCTTTTTGGTGCTGCCAACCAAGAAGGCAGAAAAGTTCTCCTTTGTCTTGGCATCCCTTCTAATCCTCTTCAGGTTTTCAGGATCTTTGAAGATCTGACGCTTCACCTGAATTTCCCTTTGCTGGGCAACCCACTTTACACGTTCACTATCGTCAACTATCTTCTTCTTGAACTTAACCTGCCAGTCTCCAGGACTTAACTTTATAAGATGCTGCTTCTCTTCTCTAAGTTTCTTGATGAGATCACGAGCTTCTTCATCAGACATTCTAAAACGTGCCTGTTTGATAAGATCAAAACAAGGGTCTTTTGCCATCACGCTCTCACCAAACAGTTCCCTGCAGCCAGATATCCTTCTGACTGTGCAGTTATTCTCTCACTAGAATCCTCCACGTCCACGATTATCCTTACACCCTCATCTGAGATGTCATCTCCCATTGCAGCAAGATTCTGATCTGCATGTTCCAACTCCAACTTCTGCTCTTTCCTTGACTTGAGTTGATCATTTGACACAGGAGTTATCTCCTCAGTGGCAACAGCTTCATTTAATTTTGTGAACTCAGGTTCATAGATGGATTTGGATTGAGCAGGGTCCACTGTGAAGATGACTTTGTTTCCTCCTTCTTCTGTGGACCAGACTGCATCAAACCCCTCCTTCTTGAACCACTCTGCACCCAACTCCTTTATCTCCTTGGGAGGCATTGGTGGATGGAGATTCTTCACATTGAGAAAGCGAGGATTGATTTCTCCTCCCACTATTTCAGGAAATCCCTCGTCCAATTCCCTTGTCATGTTTTCAAGAGTGTTCCCCTCAGAAACCGTTTTGATGGGTTCACCGTCCTTATTCCTGAGAGGAGTTCCTGCTTCCTCTAATCCCTTGATTCTCGCTTCAACATCTGCATCCTGAAGACGTTCTGGCATAAAGTCGAAGACCGCATACGGTTTTCCGCGATCAGATATTTCAAAGAAATCTGGAAACTCATCAACAAGTGCTTCGTATGCCGCCAGTCTTTCTGGTGGAATTCCCCTTCTTGGATACCACACAACTTCAGAAGGATCAGTTGTAAATGCAATCATTCCATTTGAATCCTTGCCTGCAACTATTGCTTCAAACGGATCTGTCCCTTTTGCCTGCACCATTCCGTGGTAGACCCTCATAAGAGATCCATCCGGATTCAGAAGTTGAGACTCCACAAATGATCCCTTTATTACTCCAGAAGGTGCCCCTGCGAGTTTAGCGGCGTGTGTTTGTGCCGTGTCTGCTGGATCTAGAGTTACAGGTTCTGGCTTTGACCTATTGAGAATGTGTGCGGCATCCGGTGTCTCTCCTGCGGCTCTTTGTGCTTGGGAAACTTTCACCGCATCTACTCTATCCCTAAGTGGGACAGAGGAGATGTTTTTTGCATCCTCAAGTTTTTTGGTTGAAAAATCAGGGTCTTTGGGATGTATCTTTCCAAACAATCCTCCAAATGCACCACCAATTCCTGCAGAAATTGCAATATCAGCAAATGCCATTGAGTAATCATACTCTTCTTGGTAAGAACTTTTCTCCATTGCATAGAGTGGCTGGAATGCAATTGCCCCTCCTGCTCCTTCAATGACTCCTCTAAGGGCACGTTTTCCACGGGTGGTTGCATTTATTAAAGCCTGAACCTGCTTTCCCTTCTTCACCATTCCCAACCATGGAATAAAGTTGATGGGATCAGGAATTGAACCAACCAGATATCCTCCAATGCCAAGAGCCGCGCCTCCAAAAGAGGTTCTTGACATCAAGTCTGCATATCTCCGGTTTTGATCATGCCTCTCTGCAAGTAAACGTGCCTGTCCTTCTGTCATATCCTGATCATACTCAAGTCCTTCTCTGAAAAACTCTGAGGACTCCCATTGATCCTCTGTTGAATAGACTGCTCCTCCTGCGTACTGGAGTTGTGTGTAAGAAAGTGCAAGCATTGGAGTGATATCCCTGAATCCTTCCATGAAGGATTCACTGAAGATGACAGAGAGAGAGGGGTCATACTGCCTTCCAAAATACTCCATTCCTCCAGGAGTCGGGATTCTCTCTTGTGTGTAAAAAGGCATTAGTCCTATTTCCTCTGACGAATAAGAAGTTCCCTCCACCCAGAGGGTTCCTCCTCTTCTGGACTTGGTGGAGGTTCAACCACTTCTGGTCTTGGTGATGGTTCAACCACTTCTGGTTCTACAGGTGTTTCTTCCTGTGGGTGCCTTTTTCTAATGAAAACAGAAGGTGAGGGTTTCTCCACTTGAGGCCAGCCTATTCTTGTTAAAGGTCTTGGTTCTGCAAGTCCTTGCGGTATGTTCCAAGGTCTTTTTCTAAACAAAACAGAAGTTTCATTATTCTTTACTATGTCATATACTCCCTGCAAATCACTCCATGTGAGAGGAAATTTATTTTCATTGTAAAGTGCCTCTTGAAACATACCTGCATCCTCATTCCAGAAAAAAAGAGTGAGTCCTGATTCATCTGGGTTTATCCTCCACTGCCAGAGATCTGATCCTCCAATGTCTGCAATATCCCATCCTGTCTCTCTCGCTTCTGCACTTACATGTTCCACCAGACGTTCTGTGTATTCTATTAATACATCATTAAGAACATCCGGGTTTACTGGTTCACCATTCCTCTGTGGTAAATTATTCAATGCAATGCGGACTGTTGTTCTCTCTCCAGATCCTCCTTGAATTACTACATACTGGTTGGAAATCAAGTGAGTCTCTGCAAGTTCTATGACCTCATCCAGAGTGAAACCTCTATTTTTGGTTTTCTTGTAAATAACATAATCTGTAAGCATATCCAAAACACTAGACGATTCTGCAGTTCCGGTGCCAAAAGAATCCAGAAATGCCCTTACAGTCTCATCTCTTGAAACCTTTTCTCTCAGTGTCTTGAAAGAGGATGCTGCAGGTTCTTTCTTTACATCAAAAATTATTCCAACTTCTTCACGGTTTTTTGCCAAATGCTTCTGGGAATCATTAAACTCATCCAAAAGCACAGGGTTACTTATCTCTGTGTAGATATAATCTCCCCATGTGAATCCATCTGCTTTGATAAACTCATTCATGACAGAAGATGCATTTTCTCCAGATTTTTTAATTAAGGTATCCAGAAATTCTTTCTTCTTCACACCTGTACCGGAAATGGTAAGCGCATTCCATTCCTTCCCTCTCCTTTCTCTCATGCTTAAAGACCACACTGCAGTTGTTCCTGCAAGCACTTGTCTTGAAAGTTCACTTGGACTTGGATATTGATCATCAGGTATTCCTTTCCAGTTCATCTGATCTCTTATAATCCTCTTAATACCCTCTGGAGATTCTGGATCAATCTCATCTTTCACTGCTTGCTGATGTCCAATGGATGCCGGGTCTTTTACTCGGAGATCAATCCATTTCTGGAGTTCCCCTAAAACTCCAGAATAAATTCCTATCATCTGGGAATACCGGAAGTTTTCTTGATCAGGGATATCCTTTCCTTCAGCATCCTTAAACTTCTGATTCTTAGGATGTAGACTATCTTTGAGTTCTTGAAACTCCTTATAGGATTTCTTGTCAATATCCTTGATTCCCAATCCAACTGTTTCTGCATACTCAAGAGCCAGCTTCCACTGTTTAAGTTTCCACGGTTTACGTTGAAAATGTTTGTAATGCTTAAACTGATCAAGAAACTCAGTATTTTTAACTGCTGCAATACTCTCAGGAGATGACTCAGGATCAATAAGAACTTCTCCTGCACGTTTCAGCATTTGATTTGCCATTTCCATATCTGCTGATTGTTGACTTTCAATCTCAGACAGTGCGTTTTTAATCTTGGATTCCCGTGCTGCTCCCATGAGTGAGGGGTAATACCCACCTCTCAACTCGTTCAGACGGTTCCATTCTTCCTTGCCAGAATCAGCAATAATCTCTTCCTTCTCCTCCTTTGTTGGTTCATCAGTACGGAGCATCCAATAGGTATCCAAAGGGTTATCCCTGATATCATTGTTGACATCATTGAGATCAAAGGTTACTTTTGCATCTTCCCTGAGACGTAGGGCATCCTTTGGACCAATCAACTCTGCAGCAAGACCCCCTTGAAGATGCTCCTCCACTGGGTCTAATCGTGAATCTTCAGAGACTTTACCATCAACCAAACGTCTTCTGACACTGGACCCTCCCAATGCAGCAGTCTTCACCAAGTTATTGTACTTTTCTTGCCAGTTTGCTGCAGCAATTCCAGTCTTGATCTTAATGTGGTGTGAAAGTGCCTTGTATTGTAAATCATTGACTGCAGATGCAGCCCAGAGTTTTAGTCTTTGCGCCTGCCTCCCACTAATGTTGTTAGCTTCCAGTATTTGTTCAATCTCAGCATTTGCACGGCCAATAACATGACTTTTGAGAAAGATATCTTGAGGGATGGTATGCCCCAAGCCCTCTCCTTCAGAATTTTTGTTGAAGGAAGGATCTTGAATCTCCAGTAACTGGTCATTCAGTGCCCCAGTGATCTGATTTTGAACCATTGAGGATTGGAGTTCATTCTGAAGGGCATACGATTGCTGGAGTGCCCTGATCTCCATACTGTGTGCCCTGTCACGAAGTATGGTCTCCAGCTTATTCCTGTCTCCCTCATGCGTGATGCTCTTCCAAGATTTGGTACTCTTAATATTATCTATGAGGGTTTTCACATGCAGCTTCCACTGCTTTTTTGATTCCGCCGGACTTAAACCTTGCTGATAATCATCAATAATCCTTTGCTCCAGTTCTCGATCCAACTCTGCAAGTGCAAGTGGCATCCCCTGTTCCCACACTTCTTTGCGGATACGTCCCTGTTCATTTGTGATCACTTTTCCAAGAGTTGATCCAAAATCAAGGATTGATTGTCCTAGACGTTCATAGGCGCGGCTTTCACTGAGAACCTCATCTCCTACCATTTGCTGGGGAGGAGGTGCAGCAGGATAAGACGGGATTCCAACTCCCTGCTCAACAGGACTCAGTTCCTTCTCAAACTTCTGGAATCTTAGACGTGCCATCAGGGTCTAAACCAAGGAATTCGTTGATCCACAGGCATCTTATACTGGGTTTGAACCATTGTTCCTGTTCCTGTCAAGAGGGTTCCTGCGCCTTCAATCAAACGTGATGCCTCTTTTGCGGCAGCAGCAGCAGTTGCCCATTCTGCCTTTGCAACCATTGATGTTTTTGCAAGCTCTGCAGAATCCTGCATGATCTCCAATTGTCTGCTGGTACTCACTTGAAGATTATGTGCTTTCAAGTTTGCACTGTTTACCATGTTTGCGGATGCACGGTTTGCAGTCAAAACCTGTTCAAACTCAATCTGCCCTGGAGTTCCATATCCAACAACTGCACCAGATGATCCTGTTTCTGCACTAATTGCTGAGGTTGCACGTCTTCCCTGTATTTTGATTTCATGTCCTCTCAATTGTCCTAACACTCTTAGTTCATCTTCCTTTCTCAAGGATTGTAGACGAATAAACCCCATCTTCTTCTGGGTGATCTTGTATTGTTCATTTGCATACCTTCTATACTCTGCTGCCTGTGCATTATACTGAGACTGCTGTTGCCGGGATTGCTGCTGTTGTGCCTGCCATGATAACAAAAGACCTGTTGCCTGTATTAGAGGGACTACCCACCATGCCATTTTAATCTCCTAGTCGTTGGTTTCATAATCAAGTGCAAGCAAGGTGATGGTACTTGGAAATGGTTGGGAACACCTCAAATATGCTTGTCCTAATGTATCATAGTTTGATGGAAACACGAGTTCCTTGTCTCCACTAAAAAGTGGAAGTGCAGATGAAATTGGATCTCCTCCTCTTCTGAATGTTGCAACTGTTAAATCATCACTTGACATTCCATAACTGAGAGACATTGATTCATGAAATCTTACAACAATCCTGTGGATTCTCTTCTGGTTTCCAACGGATGTGTTATCTGCAGTTCCAAGTGCAAGTGGAAGAGTTTGGAGATCACTGTTGTATGAGAGTCCAACATGTGCTCGTGTGACTGCAAGTTGTGCAGTTATTGCTCCAGAGGACACAGTTTTATCAGGTTGTGCGGCGGCATCTCCAAGAAGTGAAACTGTTTCTCCTTCCAAATATCCCAATCCTGTAATTGAGGTTGTTGATCCTCCAGAGTAAATTGCTCCACAATCAAGAAAATGTGCTGCATTTGCATCAGTCTCAGAGGAATCATAGAATTTATCAAGGTACTCCACATACCTACGGTCCATCATCCTTACAGTGTGGGTTCCTGTTCCTGTGTCTGTGATGTTGACTGCACCTCCTCCTGATGTAGTTGAAACCTTGAAGTCATTTGTTGCGGTGCTAACAACATAATAGTCTGTGTCCACACTGAGAGGATCAGGAAGGGTATCTGTAGTAGAAAACCGGACTCGTGTTGTGTTCACCATTCCATGACCACTGAGTGCAAGTTTATCATTTGTATGATCTGGAACAGTCACAATTCCAAGGTTGATGGATCTTTTTACAACAAACCACATCTGGTCATAGTTGATCCTTGGAATTGAAACCATCCTTTCAACTTTTGCATGTGTTCCATAGTTCAGAGTTGCCTCTGTGTGGGTTCCTGCAATCTCATGACGATGCCACCCAATCACTTGTTGGTATCTAACATAGGTACAGGCAGCAAGTTTCCCATCTGCCTTCCTGCACCACAAAATTGCATGTGGTTGATCTTGGTATGTCATCTCCACAATTCCCTGCTGGGAGAGGTTTTCTGAGCGGATGGAGATGTCATCTGCACTGTATCGCTCTTGTTCATTATCAAAGATCAACTCCCGGACCTTTCGTCCATTCTGCTGGACATACAAAACATTGTTTCCAATCTTCTGTGGAAGTGCAGTGTCCTCAGAGGGCCAGTCTGTGATTTTCTTGATTGTAAAGTTGAATGGAGTGAGGGTAGAGTCTGTATCTGATCCATACACTTGAAAGATTCCTCCAGAGGTTCCAAGAGAGAGACGTGCATCCTCATTTAACCACTCAATGAGATCAACAGTATCAGAGGAGATTTGAAGGGTAATTGCATTGTCATCAAAAATCTGCTCTGTGATTATCTTTGCGCCTGTGGAATCCACACTTCCACTATCCTTTCCAAATGCCTCTGTGGTTGCAAAGTTGTTGAAATCTCCTGTTTTTGAGAAGTAGATATTCTGGGGTTCACTGGTGGTTCCTGCAAAAACAAGCCTCTGTTGGTAAATCTGGGTTGTTCTTGGATACCCTGATGTCCCACTGAATGCACCTAGTGCCCACTCCTTTGTTGTAAATTCGTTTGCAAGGGATTCCTTAACTGTTGCAGTGACAACAGAGGTGGAGGATCTTGTTTTAATCTGTGCATATCCCCAACGAATGTGGGGATAGATCTCATTGTTTAATCGAATGTACCTGTTTACATCAGTGGTTTGAAATCCTGTGTCAGAGTTGATTCCAAGAATTCCATTTGCATGAAGAGTTGTTGCCTGGAAGTTGGTTGCTCCTGTGATTACAGTTCCTCCTGCTGAGGCAGAGAGTTGAAAATCGTTGGTATCTGTTCCAACCACATAGTAGATAGTCTCTATTGTAAATTCACTTACAGGAACAGATCTGACAAAGCGCATCTTTGTCCCATTTGCAAATCCATGCTCGGTTTTGTTGAACTTGTTATCAGACGCAGTGAAGTTGATATTACTAAGAAGATTATAACTTGTCAGGGTGATTGTTGTATCCTTTGGAATAAACTCCTTCCAGATTGTGAGGGTTCCTGTTTGGACATTGGTGATGTTGACAGGAGTCCCACTGTAGGCAGTTGAAACCTGAAAGGTGTTCTCTGTTGAGTTGATGATGTAATACTGGGTTCCTGGCCCTGCAGTCAACCCGGAGGGAATGGTTCCAGAGGATACAAAGTAGATCTTCTGTCCATTGACAAAGGGATGTTTTGTGACACTGAATCTCTCATTTGTAATATCAATGTAATCAGAGGTTTGGATGATATCTGTCATCCTCTCCTTGTCAAATGACCCTGTGGTCATATCAACATGAAGAACTGTGTCTGAGACATTGACAGGATCAAAGGGACCATGCTTGAGATCCAACTTTGCAAACACCCAAGTGTAGGTGCCTGTGCGTTTGAGAGTGAAGGGTTGATAACTCGGATGGACAATAAAGAGGGTATCTGCACTCTGGGTGACATAAAGCCCGTCAAGATCTGCAACTCCATATGGAACTGCATCTCCATCAGAGTCTGTTGTGATTTCCAGTGGAGTGGAACTTAATGCTCCTTCCATCAAGACTCCATCTGCAGTGAAGAACCTGAAGTATGCTGCGCCTGCCTCAATCACATAGGATTGTCCTTGTCCAAAATTGAAGGGGATCAGACGTACCTCTCCATCATTCTTTGTTGGAGTGACATACCTCGTTCCAGGTCTCCTCATCACTGCACCCTGTGGAACAACAACATAATTCAAACAGGTTCCTAGTGAACTCTTGTATGATTCCAAGAGGACATTCCCCTGTAACTTTGGAGAAATCTCTCCTGTTACAAAACTTCCCTGAAGTGCCTGAACCCGTGCCATCAGATGGTGGTGCTGGTGTTCAAGAGGTAGGAGGTGTCAAAACGTGCATTGATGAAATCATTTGCCTCAATCACCATTGGCATCCCAGTCTCTTGGGAATCCACACCCCGTGCTTCAGAGAGAACCAGCAGATATTTCTGGTACATCTCCTGCTTGAGTTCTGTTCTTCCTGTGAGTGCCTCTGCAATCTCAGACGCAAGCCGGATTCCAATTGCCTGTTGAAGAAGAATGTCATAATCGTTTGGATCAGTGATTCTTGCAATATACTTCAGTTTTGCGGATGAGTTCTCTGTGAGCAGGAACCTCCCTTCAATTGCAAAGGGAACAGTGTAATCATAGACATCAAGAACTCTCAGGCAATCAGAGGGAAGTGCAAAACTGTAGGTGAATCCCCAGACAGGATCAGTTGTTGACCGTGCAAGCTCAACACGAGTGGTTGCACAATTCCACGGGTATGATCTCAAAACTGCATCTCTGACATCCTCATACCTCAAATCACATGAACGTGCCCTGTCATTGTTCTCAGAGAGAGAGGCGATTTTCTCATCTCCAAGGTTTGAGAGTGCAATGTTGCAGATGCTTACCACGGAAGCCATTAGTCATACCTTGTATGATTGTTTGGATTTCTTGACACTAGGTTTCTTCCAGGTGGTCCACCCCTGGGAAACCCTCTGTTTGTATTCATCAGAGTTTGAATCCAACTCTTCAGATACATTCTTGTCATCATATAGGGTTATTTTGGACATACTTCTCCATGCAAGGAAAGGGGCCGATTCTCATCGGCCCGTTAATTATCAGAACTCTTCAATCAATCGTGTAGAAACACGCAAGATTGATGGTTCCAGTGAGGGCTGCGGTTGCCGTGGTGAGGATCACAGTGGTTTCTGCAGTGAGTGCATAACCAAATGCGTCAATACCTGTTCCACTTACTCCTCCCAAAAGAGTCAGATTGCTATCTGATGCATGTGCCTTCGGGTGCATGTAGTGGACTTTGTTGGCATCTCCACAGATTGACTCTGTGATGAACCGATTGGGATCACTGGAATCTCCAACCTGAAGGGTTCCTGACGAACTCAGATCATCTGTGATCAAGATCATCTGCCAGATTCTTGCTCCATTTGGAAGCTTGAACATGGAGATGGTGGACCCTGATGCAAGGCTGGATGCCTCATAAGTGTCGTATGCGACCCTCATGCGACCACCAACTTCTGACACAGGCACTTGTGACTGTGCAGACGTGGAGCCAGACTCGATTGGGTAATTTTTGGTGTAATTTACACCATATACTGCTGCCATTTCTAATCTCCTGGCTCAGGGTTAAGTGGGATCACATGCGATTTCAACAACACGCTCTTCCTCAAGACGTGCTGCGCCAATCGTCATCTCATAATAGACCTGCGTGGAATAACGCTTGTCTGGACGTTCAGAGATCCTTGCTCGTATATCATCAAAGATCGCCAATCCAACTCCGCTACGATGCCAACAAACAACCAGTTGATCACTGCTGGAATCGGTGTTGAGGAGTTCGGTCCGGATGAACTTGAATCCCATGAAAGTATCAATTTCTCCTGCGACCAGGCTACGCACAGAGTTGTAGTCTGCTGATGCAGCACTAATTCCCTGTACTCCGGATGCACCTCCCATTGAGAAATCTGCAAGCATATTTGAAATCTGCTTTGCATTGATTGCACAAAAGAGGTTTGGAGATCCATCCAGACCATAATCGTCTGCTTCTCCTGCACCCAAAATTTCTCGTGCTTTCAGCAGTTTTCCAAGGGTGAGTCCCTTGTCTCCTGACCCTGTGTCATAGGTGTGGAAATCAACTGCAACCTTCTGTCCTGAAGGAAGTGCGATTGCCGTGGATGCATCAGATCCGGAGGTTCCAGAGGAGTCGCCAAAGGCGTTTCCACTGATTGCATCCAGAAGCTCATCATCAATTGCCCTTCCCATTGCATATGCTGCATTCTGGGCATATGGACTGGTGGGGTCAATGATCATCTTCACACGATCAACATTGTCAATCAGATCTCCCCAGTTGTAACTCACTGGAGTGATTCGCCTGCGGTCATGAGGAGTCGAGATGAGTGGAGTGTCTGCATGTCGAGAAGTCACCTTCTGTGGTGCAGTTGATCCAACCCGGTCCATGAAGACCTCTTCTCCACGAACTCCTGTTTTGAGCGTGACTGCATTACGCAGTCTGCTTCCTTTCTGTTGGACTAAAAAGTCCACATTTGCCATGTACTGCTTGACAAATGCAGTTGTTACTTGAGTAGACATAATCCGTCCTTGTTTTGGTGAAACGATTACTCGCTTCGACTCACGAATGACGGATTATCTACCAGAGGTAGGTCCGACTCAGAGATCTCAGGTCAGGCCATTACGGTTATCTGACTAACCTGCTGCCTCGTATAGTCGTTGCATTTGAGTCACGGCATCCGAATGCCGTGGGTGGTACTGGTTGTAGTACCTCTCTGTGAAATCCTTGTCGTTTAGAAGTTCATCAATTCTTGTCTTTGCAGATCCTGAAGAGATTCCTCCAATTCGACCTTCTTGATTGCCTGTCAATGAACCATCCTCTGTGAGGATCTGTCCAATCTGGGCAAACATCCTTACAAGCGCAGGGTGAGTTCCCAACCCTGTCTTGTTCATGACATCAAGTGCGTCTTCATCTGCAAACTGATGAAATGCTCTTTCTGCCAACTGTTTGTTTTTGACATAGGAATCTCCCCACTCCTTCTGAAGTGCGGCGACCCACTGAACTTGCTCTGATGCGAAATCCTCATTATCCTTCTCGTCCACACTTGCTTGGGTGTCACTGTACCAGTTTAGAAGTTCAGATGCCTGCTTCTGGTTAAGTCCCAACTGATGTGCTTGTTGTCGAAAACCATCTGCCAAGTCTCCTGTGCCGTTCAACTCGTAGCCCTCTGGAGATTCTGGTCTTCCTAGTGCGGAAAATACTCCATTCCAATCTGCATTCTCTCCTTGTGGAAGTTGCAGCAACTGCTCTGAAGGAACTCCCAACTTCTTGTTTGCATGAATGTAACTCTTTGCGAGTGCATCCCAAGATTTGAAGTTCTTCAAAACTGGTTCATGCCTGATGTCTTCAGGCAAGCTCTCTATGTTTAGTGCAAGTGGATCTGTAGATTCAGATCCTCCTGTTCCTCCAAGGATTGACCCTCCTTCATGCATTTCTGCAGAGGGGGGTGCCTCAGTCTGGGTTGTACTCATCTCTTCCATCTGTGGATTCTCGTGCAAGACGTTCCAAATCCTTTGTGTTTAATCCAAGGTAGTTCATAATATCAACTACTACACTTCTCCTTCCATCTCGAAAGGCACTTATCTGGGGGTTCTCTACTGTGATTACATCAAAAACGTGGTTTCTTCTTGCGAGATCCTCTAGAAACCTCTGTCCATCATCACTTTTGAAAAGTCTGTCATACAGTGCTTTGCGGTCCCGCTCCTTCTTTCTGATCATACAGGTAACTGACTCTTTGCAACTGCAAGTCCTGCTTGTGCGTCATTCCTTCTTGATTGACTCACAAGATTGTCTGCCTCTGCAACCTGAAGGTTACTCTGTAGGAGCATCTGCTCCTCTTGTGCCTGCCTCTGTGCAAGCATCAACTCCTGCATCTCCTCTTCTGTTCTCAAAACACTAGGAGGAACTCTAAGGATCTCTGCACCTAATTCTGCAATTCGTCCTGTGTTGAACCTCTGAACTACAGAGGGGTCAATCTGTGCAATTGGAAGAAGAAACTGGATTAGTTGTGCGATACTGTTTAACTCTCCTGTTCTCATTGAGATGCTTACAGGGTTTGCATACTCTACTCTGAAATCTGCATTCATTAGTGCAGGAGGTGCAGGAGAAAGCATTCCATTGCTTTCCATGACTCCTAGGGTTCTCATAACCATTGGTGCCAAAAACTCCACCTCCTGCCGTGAGACGATTGGACCAAGGACTGAGAGTCGGTCTCTTTGACGTGCGTTGATCTCTGTTGCACTAAACCTCATGACATCTCCATCTGCAGCAGTTGGTCCTGGAAGTTCAAGGAGATCCAAAAAGAAAGTCTTGTTGATGGATTCTCGGACTTGTCCAATCTTTGATTCATTCAAATCAAGACGACCTCCTGTCTGCAGGGGGATAATCCTGTCATCCCTTCCTAGTCCTGCACGGTAATAATTCAATCCTCCTGGTTGTGTTCTAACAGGGTTTAAGAATCCATCATCTGGAACCAAAAGTGGTGGGTCCACCACCTTTTGAAGTGCCTTTAGTCCAACCTTCTCCATCAGGTTTATCATCTTTACATCTGGAAGTGCAGAGGTTCCTGGGCCTCGTCCATATAATTCTTCAGAGTTTCTTGACCACCTGCTGACAATGTATGGAAATTCCTCAAATCCTGATTCTCTCAAAACATGCTTCTGGTCCATCAGGATGTAAACTGACATCCACGGCATGTTTAGGTTTCCAACTGCGTTTACATCGTGGTTTCTCCTCTTCTTCACACAATGAAGACATTCAAACTTCTTGTTTTCATCCTTACTGTTGTATGAACGTAAAACACTCTCTGGAACTCCTTCTTCTCCATATTCTTGAACTAATTGACGTGCAGTGTGTTCATAAACCCTCAGAACTCCATCTACTCTTGAGAGATTATCCTGCATCAAAAAACATTGTCCTAAGAAATAACTCCTGTATCTTGGACCCATGCCTGGTTCATCTACAACATATAAAATTCCTGTACCAAATCCTACCAAATCGAGGTAGAATTCATGAAGTGCAGGGTGAAAGTTGGAATCTGGAGATGCAAAGACATCATAAAGCCTGCGCTCTGCTTCCTCAATCCACAATTGCACATCCCTGTCTTCTTGTAGTGCCCTTTGAACCTTCAAGTGAAACCAAGGAACTGCACTTGAAGTGAGTGTGTTGTGTAGTCCTGCGGCACTTCTCTCAAGGGCGCGGACTGCGGTTCCTTCATATATCTTCTCTCTACGTTGTTCTCCTGAAGATTGCTTTACTGTGAAATCTGCACGTTGTGGAATCATGTACTCTGCGATTTCTTGCCACATCCTCTCCCAGTTTGACCTTGTTTGCTTCATATCCTCATATTCTTCAAGGATTTCTACAACAAGATCATTTGGATAAACATTATCAATCACGAGATTTTCTCTTCAAACGCTTGCGGTACTTCATGGATCTCTCCTCTTCATCCCACTTCTCTGCAATCTCTGGTTCATGGACATGCATCCACTTCCTCTGCTTCTCACTGACGTATGGCATTATCCTCCCAAGGAATATCCTGTGCCAACCATCTCTGCACGTCCTCCTCTTGTCTCTCGTCTTCCAAAGCGGTCCCTCAACCTCCTTCGGATCTTTCTTAGTGCAACCTCATCTGCAATTGTTTGCTCCACGTTTGGATCTTCTTCTGAAGTTGAAGGGGTTTCTGTCTGATCTCCAGACCCTAGATCTATACTTACTCCAAGTGGAGAAGTTAACTCTTCTAAATCCTCTTCAATCATTGTCTTCTTCTTCTCAATGCCTACTCCAATTTCCTCACCAATGTCCTCAAACATCTTCTGCTTCTTTCCGATGCCCTGGATTAGAGTGTGGATTCCTGAGCCTGGTTCAGTTTCCATGAACATCTTCTGTTTCTTCTTGATACCCTCTCCTATTCCTGTCTTGTCAAATGCACTTGATGCCACTTGTGAGAGTTTCTCCAAACCAAGAGTCTCAATTGCACTTGTCTGTGCCTTCCGGATCTCTTTATGTACTGCACCCATTTTGTTCTCCTAGAAAAGTTTCTGCTTGTGTTAATGATTCTTGTGTGTGTTCATGACTCTTTCAAAAAGATGCCAGTTTTCATTGCCGTCTTCTCCACTGATTCTGTCAAGACGCTTATCCAACAGAAAGTGGAAGGGACTCGTTTCCTCGCATAAAATCAAATACTTTGTGATTCTGTTTTCTAACATTAAACTCTCCAAAATTGACCACATTCCCAAGGAGTCCCTCTTGGTGCAGTATTCCCTGTCCATCTGTAATAGAACTGTTGGAGATCCAAGACAGAATGATCCAATGATTCTTCCTTCCTTTCTTAAAACGTGGGTTGGATGCACTGGAGTGCTGGATTCTGTTCTTGTTCTTTGAAATTGTTCTAACAATTCCTTGTGTTGTTCCTTTGTCTCCAAAGGTTCTGCGCGTAAATGATCAAGACTCATGCAACATCCAACATCTCAAAGGGGTCATAATCTGAAAACCCCTGTGCCCTCTCTGGACGTGCCTGAAAAATCCCTGTTCTTCCAAACCTGCCAATTGACATTACTCCATACCTGGATGCACTCATTAAATCATCTCTTGTTCTTACTACCTTTCCATCTTTTCTATGGTACATCCTGTATTCCTCAAACCAGTCTCCTAAGTGAGAGAATACCTTCAAAAGTCCTGTCTGGAACCTTGTGAGCATCTCCTGCAACCCTGGTTCCACGCTGATTGATCCATCTGGGTTTGTGAAATGTGAACCTGACATCTCAACGCCTGCACGTCTGTATTGCTGGCTTAATCCAACTCCACTTGCCTTGTCGTGCTGTGCCCCGTCATGTGGCCACACACATGGAATCCAGTCTCCTCTTTGCTTGATTGCATGTGCGTGTACCAAAATGGTTGCGTGTGCTTGCCTGTAACAATCATAAATGTAGATTGTGTCTCCATCCCTGTCGTGTGCAAACCAAACAACTGCAGTTGGATGGTTCCATCCAAAATCAATTGCACACATTCTTGCCCAGTGTTCTGGGATTGAAAAGGAATCACACTTGATATCCTCCTCTGGAATTGGAAAGACAACTCCTGAACCTAAAACTGGCAGACCCTGACTCCGCATCTTCCTCTCATGCTCTGGAAGTGCAGAGTAAATCTCCTCCTTGAGATTGTCTGTCAGATGAGATGCGTCATCCCATGTTGCCCTGTAAAGTGCTTGTCCTGGTTTGATGGAGTTGATGAATTGTGCCGTGATCTCATCCATTCCCTTCTCTGGAGTGTATGTCAAATACACAAGTCCTGCAGTGTTCAGGGTTGCTCTCAGGGCTTGAGAATAAACTGCTTGTCCACATAACTCATCAAACCAGACGACATCTACGCTTTTGCCCATGAATGCCTCTGGACCTGAATCATAACTCTTGAAGAAGAGTTTGGAGTTCATTCCAGACTTGTGGCGTATGATAACACTTGAAACTGCGTTTGGAACTCCTGGGTTTCTGTCTGTGTCTATAATCAAATCCTCTGGAATTGCTGCTTTTCCAAATTGTGTCTTGTCTCCGGGTTCTCCCAACAACTCTGCTTGTAAAATATCTCTTGTGTTGTAGTGAGACTGTCCTGCTGCCCATCCCAAAATTGGACCTTCAAATCTGTGGCCCTCCCACCACTCTGGGTACCATCCTGTCAGGTGAAAAGACATCTCCATTGCACCACAAAATGTCTTTCCAACCTTGTTTGCGGCCATCAGACACCTCTGACGTGCCCGTCCTCCTGTCTCTGACCGCGCACAGTGAAACTCCCTCTGGTAGGGATATGGATTGTATGAGAGCATCTGGTATCTTCCTCTTGATGCGTCATACTCGTCCTTTAATTCTAGTAACTCCTCCAAATCCAAGTCTGGAGAAGTTCCTGTGCCTGATCCTGAAGGGAAACTATCCATGTTACTTAGACTGAAACATCATCTAACAATGCGGCTACAACACAAGTAACGGTACTTGCCGATGAGATTGCATGGACACTACTGTCTTTGCAATCTCGCCTGGTAACATCGTTGCGATGATTGAAATTGTTGCTGCGTCTGCCATTTTATTTTTCCTGAAATTTGGTTCGTGATTGCTCTTAGTTTAACTCGCTGGAGGCAGGAGTGGAAACAGTTGGGGAAAGGGTGTCCCCTGCTGGCTGAGATGCGGCCACTCCTGCCGTAGTTCCGTTTATTACTCTTGCCTTTCCCATGATCATGTCTGCGACATCCCTTCCAAATCGCTCCCGCATCTCCTCCTCAATCTCCACAGGAGTTCGGGATCTTGTGTCTTCAATCTCTAACTTTGAAAGCTCACTTGCCTTGAATCCTGCGCGGTCTAGCAAATCCTTGGTTGCAACATAACGGACTTGCTCGGATTCTGCGCCAAATGCAAGACTTACCAAGTTGTCTAATGATTTCAGAGAGACTGTTCCTAACCTTGATCTCACCTCCTTCTCAATCTGCCTCGCTAACTGCTTGCGCTTAATTCCGATGCTTGACTGTCCTAAATCAAACTTTGTTGCTAATTCCCGCGAAGACATTCCTTCTGCTGCGTCCCTAGAAAATTCCTCGTCCCGCTTCTGCTTTGTCCTGTGGGTGGGGTGGGGTAACTTCTTCTTCTTCCTCAAATTTAATCCCCGTGTTTGAGAGGGAATAGACCTCATATATCAAGAGGGCCGTTTTGTTGCCCCCTATGGGTCTTTTGTCCGCACAAATAGGGCGGATCGGGCCTGAATCGCTTAAGTGCCTGAAATCATGAGCGATTTGCTAAGGGTCCACTTATTAGTCTGACCTGTTTCCGTATCAGGTGCAATATCAATCGGGCGTGAGCCGTTGCCAGCACTGGCAGGACATCGGATTGGCAAACAGGTGTCCTTGTTTCCGGAGGGGTTTGGGCGTGTCCTGGTGTCGGGTCGCTGGGAGTCGAGCAAGCGGATTTCCAACTAATAGGTGCAGAAGCAAATAATTGCAAGTAAACTTGTTATTCTTTACTTTTAGCACTTATCTATTTACTTTTCATCTATTGAATATTCAACTATCAGTATATTTAAGAAGTCAAACATAGTCTAAGTCGGAAAGCATTCAAGAACTAGAATATACAAGAATCTAAATATACCAGAAATAGAATATTGCAGGAAGTCAAATACAGGTTGAGAGCCGCTTGTCAATATTCAAGAAACAGTATATTCAAGAAGTCAAATATAGATTAAGCGTGTTTTGGCCAGGTTGTCTTCTACTTGAGAAAAAAGCCAAGGGATGAAAGAAAAGGCTTGACTCTCATCATTCAATATAATAATCTACGGATAAGCTAAGGAAAGCCTTGGCCTTGAGTACCTGTTTTTGTGGTAGATTTCAGGTACTTAAAGCGAGAAACCATCACACGAAAAGGGGATGCATGTCCTATTCCTTAGAAGTACCCACAGAAAAACAAGAAGCCGCCGAACGCGACTTTTTCGCCGACTACGCAGCCGTAACAGGGGAAAGCCCACTAGTCTTTGAATCCTTTGACGATGCGCTTGACGCGCTGGACGCGCTGGAGGCATCATGACCATCAAGGAAGCACTTGAGACGGTAGGCGGTCTATCCACACCATCTAAAATGCCATGCTTCGGTTATTCGATTCCAGCGGGGCATTGCATCACGGGGAGCAAGCTATGGTCTGTCCCTGGGACAGTCTGTTTTGACTGTTACGCGCGTAAGGGCCGTTACATGTTCCGGAACGTCAGGGAAGCTTTGGAGCGCAGGTTTCAAAGCCTGCATGATCCACGATGGACTGAAAGCATGGCGTACCTAATAAAGGAACGCAAGATGGAGTATTTCCGCTGGCACGATTCCGGGGATCTCCAGGGAGTGTGGCACTTGTCGCAGATATGCGAAGTTGCCCGGCAAACTCCGAAGTGTTCACACTGGTTGCCGACAAGGGAAACCCGGATAGTCAAAGCCTACCTTGACGAGTATTGGTTTGGCATACCTGAAAACCTGAACGTCCGCATATCGGCAATGGCATTTGACAAGTCACCGCCGATACGTTTTGCTCGCAAGTATTGCTTGACGGTTAGCGGTGCAAGCTCTAACGGTTCCCACACTTGTCCGGCTCCGGATCAGGGGAACAGTTGCGGGGACTGCCGGGAGTGCTGGGATTCAAAAACTTTTTCCATTTCATACCAAAAACACTAGGAGAGAGGCCATGAGTGATAAAAAAAAGAAGTGCAGATGCTGTGGCAAACCTGTCTGGCATTCAGATGGACATCCCATCCACACTGGATGTATCCGTAGGCACTGGATGCACCATGCAAAGGGCTTGGCAGCATCCCGCTGTCGAGAGTTCAAACCATCAACCAAGGGGTACAAATGAGAACATTGACACTTATCCCGGCCTACGGACGGGACTACGGCTCTCAGAAAGCGGTCGCGGCAGATTTCGCGGCTGACAAGGACTTTATAGTGCAGGACGTGAGTTGCCGCTGGGACGGCAAGATGGTGAACCGCATGGAAATGCGGGGACATTACAATCAAGCCCACATTCGCTACTCACGGTTGACGAAGCTAACCGTGATCAAAATTTAACCAACCGGATTAACCCTTTCAACAGGAGAATGGAATGAGACAGAAAAGGTATTTTTCAAGCGAATCCGCCCACGGGAGCGAGTCCAGCTTTGGGTTTGCGAACGATACGATTGTGCTTGTGTTCGATTCTAGGCAAGCACGGGACAAGTACGTTCAGCAAAGCCGGAACCTGTCGTGCAGGGCAATCCCGGCGCGAAGAGCAACCAGGGAAGCAACGAACATCAGCTTGACGGGAAACCATAACGGGAAGCCCAGGGCATTTACAATTGAATGCTGGATCATCCGCGAACCGTTCGATCCAGAGAGGGTTCCGGGTTGCATCGGCAGCTTGGAGATTGGAACGACCTGGGATGTTGGACACGGGTCGGACATCGAACGATTTTACCGTTAGTAATGAGCCTGCTCTGGAAATTCCAGAGTGGGCTTTTTTTGGTCAAATTGGTGGAGAAATCCCAGAGGGTAATGACCTGTGACATTAGGTAATGACCTGTGCAGCAGGTAATGACTTTTTCAACGCCCCTTCGGGGGCATCACAGGAGGATGAGATGGAGAAGTTCTACACTTACGAGATTTGCCACAATGGGCTGACTCAAGAGCAGCTTGGCGAAGAATTCGGTCCGCTTCTGGAAGAACAGGAGCGGCGAAGACAAACCCAGAATGACCTTAACTTGGAGGAAAGATGAGAAATTTCAGGACATTGTATAAGCCAAACACTGCATTCGGCGGTGCGGTATACTCTGCAACAACAGACGGGAAGTCCGTGAGGTTGCGGGAAGATGGAAAGTGCAAGCTGGAGATGAGCTTGCAGGATTTCGAGGCTCAGGTGCGAGAGATTGAGTGGGACTTCTCCACAATCGCGGGATTGATTGCAGGAGATGGGGAACTTCTGGGTCCGGAGGACTTCAGAGATGACAATCGGTAATGACCTTGAAAGGAGGTGAAATGATTTACGATGAAAAAAAGAAGTCTGAAATCTTCAAGAAGCTGAAACGCCGTCATGAATTGAGGTATCTCCTGGATTTCATAGGAGCAGAACTAGACAAGGAGGTTGAGGAGTGGCCTGTTGACGCTCCTAGCAATTCTCACTGGTCTGCATATCACCTGTCCAGGGGATATGACCAACTGAATCAGATTCTGAAGGAGACAGAATGATTTACGATATTTCCCACACAGGGAATCGCCGTTGGGTGCTAGAGTCCGTTACACTTTCCGCATACACGGATCAATCCTTTGATGCCGTTGCGATCCCAACCTATGGGGCAGACATAAACGGGGATGCACCTTCCTACTACCGTGCAGGAGTAGCATGGAAGGAGTGGGAGGCACTCACAGAGGGGCAGAGGATGCGTTTACGCATGGAATTTCCAAACCTGACACCAAAGCAGAATAATGAAAGTCTTTAGACTGAAACTACCTGCACCAGTGCTGGTAAGATCAAGCGGGTATTACTTGGTTTACACTGCGTCCAAGAAGGACGCAGAGGCAGACATCAAGAGTTGGATTAAGCGTTTTCCTCAGTGGAAGAGAGAGCATTTCGACTTGGAGTGGATCATCTTGAAGAACAAGGAAGATGTTGTCAGTGAGTTGAACAAGGCAATCACAGATTCTGTGAAGCGTGGACCAATAGGTATGTGAGACGCAGGGCAGCACC
>Ga0208030_1000638_pt1 | contig 23115 bp, 32 predicted proteins | sample MalvirDeepMed_M9_FD_184246 | JGI IMG/M metagenome (GOLD analysis project Ga0208030, IMG submission 184246) | Marine viral communities from the Global Malaspina Expedition - Malaspina viral metaG DeepMed_M9 (SPAdes) (version 2) | ecosystem: Environmental > Aquatic > Marine > Oceanic | place...
GGGGGGCTCCCCTGGGCGCGCGCGGCCGTCCTGGGCGCGCTGAGGCCGTCTGCACACGGCCCAGAGAGGACGACCGGCTGATAAGCCAGGTTAAACGCCGACTATCAGCGGATATGGTGTCTTAACATATCCTTGACAAGTGACTGACAGATGACCGACACGCCATATGCCCCTTTGAACCTGCCATATGGCGGACACACTGAATGCATGTTCAGGTTGACAGGGCTGTTAAACTGGAGGCAGTCCCCCCAGCGGGGCGACGACTCCAGGCGGCATCCCGGAGACGGGCCACCGGTCCGTTCTTTGAAATCCCGAACCCTCCCGAGCCCGACCGGGCCGGAACCGACGCGGCTACGTGCCGTGGAATCGCGCAAGATGCGACGAACACCCGCCAGGCGAACCCTGGCGATAGTGGGCGCTGAGCAAGAGTGGAACCGGAACGGACAAGGCCAACGGGGGAACGGTGCAAGATGAATGGAGGTACCTCAATACCTCAGGCGTCCGGGCTTCGGTCCGGGCGTCCTCACGCGGCCGTCACTATTTGTGGCGGTCGCATGTGGACGGCCAATGAAGGCCGCCAACATGCTCCACATGGAGCGAGGTAGAGAGACCATGGGAAACAATACAGAAGACACGACCGCCGCAACCGATACAACCATTGAGATCAACGCACCGGTTCACACCTTCACAGTGAGTGACACGGATGGGCCGTACTATTTCCGCGCCCGTCGGGCGGGTAGCGCGATGGCCGCGATTGAATGCGTGAAGCGCCACTACAGCGAAGCCGGAACGACCGCTGGCGAGCATGTAGTCGGAACGCTTCGCGACGTGGACGAGAACGGAGTATCGGAGGCGATGCTCCTGGTGGCGTTCAAGTCGCTGGCGATGGGTTCAACCCGCGCGGTTAACCGCGTGACCGCCGCGATTGAAATGCAATGGGCGGACCGCTTGACCGCACTCCTGCCCGAAGCCGCGAGGCTTCCGAGAGATGTGGCGCGACTGCTGAGCGCTGTGCGACTGGGAATCGAGACCCGGCGCGCGACCTACGGTGGTCATGCCTCGCTCGAACCGGTGACGGATGCTGAAGTGTCCGAAGCCGCTCGGCGCGATGTTCCGACGCTGGCGACTTGGATTCATCCAACGGAAGCCCGGTTCTATCCGGAAGCGGAACGTCTCGCGGATGAAGAGGCGGAGGCGAAGGCGAAGGCCGAAGCGGATGCGAAGGCGAAGGCCAAGGCCAAGGCGAAGGCGGACAAGAAAGCAAAGAAAGCGAAGCGCTAAGCGAACGCGAAGCGAACAGAGCCCGCTCTGGGAAACCGGGGCGGGCTTTGACTTATCCTCTTGTTTTCTCCTCGAAATGTTTCCCATGCTGTCAGGTATGCAGGCTTCGCAGGCTGTCAGGTTTGGAGGTTAGCAGGTATGGTCTTAGTCACGGTTAGTAGGTTACCGCATCCCCTGCCCAGGTAGAACCCTGGGATGGGAGTCGGTGGCCAACTTACAGCGATTAGGCTGTGAATAGCGAGGTAAAGAATGGGATTGGAAGCAATCAAGAATGCCCTGCTTCGATATCTACTCCGGGATGTCGAAGGGATCTTCGAACAGCTCACGCCAAAAGAGCGTGAGATTGTTGGGAATGCAGAAACATTTCGCCGGCTCCTCCGGGACTTGGACTTGTCTTTGGCTGACGGATGGAGAGAATGCTACGCATGCCGGGCTCGGACTAATCCGAAACATCTCGTGGCACCGTGGGCCGGAGCGAAACCGGAGCGTGATGTCTGCCAAGAATGTTTCGATGAAGCAGAGAAGAAGGAATGGCATCCCGGGTGTGAAGACTCGGACCCAAACAGTTGTAGCTCTTGGGCTACGTGACTGAATGCAGAGATTGGGGGGCGACTGCGAAGGTAGTCGCCTCTCTCCCTGTGCAGTCAAGCACAGCGCCGAAAGGCGGGAGGTAAAGAATGGGATTCAACGGACACAAGAACTGGAATCATTGGAACGTGTCGCTATGGCTGTTCAATAATGAGATCCGGTACGAACAGTTGCGATCGTGTGTAGCAATGACAGACACAATGGACCAGGCAGCGAGTCTACTCTTGAGTAGACTGCCACCGCACACACCGGACGGTGCGCCGTATACGGTGACAAGTATTCGGGCTGCGCTGGTCGGATTCGCTGGTTGAGTGTGAAGCGGAGGGCACCAGCAAATGTTGGTGCCCTCTTCTACGTTCTCAATGGTGAGAGTGTAAGAACAGAGGTAAAGAGAATGGGAAAAGTTGATCGAGATAAACTCGAACGTCGATTGGCACGGGCCGAGTTAGCACTGTGCAATCTGGCGATTGAGTACGTTATCGAAGTCGCCAAGAGTAGCGCAGGCATGGAGTCAAGTCGGGCTAAAGACTTGGCTCTTTGGATATCTATTTGCAGTGAGCAAGTAGACTCAATGTCTTTGCGGTTGCACGGGGAGAACCCGTGGAAGCAGCGTCGGTCAGCGTCAGGTTTGCAGGTAGGTGAAGCATGATCTTTGATCCTGTATATCTGCTGCAAAGTGGGATGCTGATAGCCGCTGGCGTGGTGATGCTTTGGATCTGGGAGGGAGACTAATGGGCTGCGTTACTGACCAACTGGTTTATCCCTTCGTATGGACAGGGAGAGAGGGTCTTACATACATGTTGGATGCTAAGATCGCAGGATGGCAATGCTCTTCGGCGGACGATTGCGGCATGTGTGATGCATGTGGAATGGCTAAAGAATGGGAAGACTTTGAGAAAGAAAACAAAGCTCTCCATGATGCAGTCTTGAATCTCCAGTGGGCCTGGGATGAATGCCTACGCCAAGCCAAGAAAGAAGACAGGAGGACTGCGGCCAAAGACCGAGAAGAATCAGAGTAGAGGAGAGAGCATCCGCTGGGAGACTGGCGGGTGCTCTTTACTGTGCGTTGATTCGACAGCGTACACAACGGTAAAAGGAAGAGGTAAAGAGAATGCCCAAAGTTTGGGATAGATGGAAACCTACCGACTCATCGGATGAATCCGCAATCACTAAGTTTATGTGGGGCGAGCTGGGTAAGTCCCGGAATCTCAGGGCTGAGAGCATTGGCCCAGGTCGGGCTACGTTATTCTGCCGTGGAGTTCCAATCGCAGAACGTTTCCGCCGGAAGAGAAAGATCCGCATCTTAGTCCATGACTACCGATGCGGGAGAGGGGGCGCTTGGCATGATTCGATGAAGCTAAGGCGGAGAGTCATCCGCTCCATCGAACTTACGATAGCAGTAGGGAAAGACCTCAAAGAGAATGGTGCGGTACCGCTCTCTCTTCGAATCAACTTTCCTGATCTCGCCCAGTGCGACCGAGCCTTGCTCGGAGCCAGAAAGGAGAAGGTCATTCGATCACTGGCGGGTGCCGAGTAGAAGAACAGAGGAGAACCCATCGTCCGAACGGGCGGTGGGTTTTACTGTGCGCTTCTGCACATACTGCCGAAAGGCATGAGGTAAAGAACGATGAAAAGAGTAACGAATGAAGATGTGATTCGTGCATTCGCTAATGGCTGGGGTGCATCGGCTGGAAACTTACAGTCGATTCGCCATGGGCCAGAGCGGGTTGAGTTGCGCTCTTACAATGTGACGATTGCTTGGCGGTGGGCGGGCGAAGATGGGGAACCTACCTTCACAGTCTTCTCCTTCCGTAAACCGAACGGGTTGTCTGTGACAACATCGAAGCATGTCGGATCATGTCTCGCTCACCTGACTCGCTGGTATCCTGATGAGTTTGAAGTGTGGACTCCGACTAAAGCGGAGATGGCCCATGCTCGGAAAGGGGTTCAGAAGTTCAAGGTAGTTACTGCCTTGGCGAAGTAGCAGTCCAGAGGAAAGGTGCTCGCTGCCATATGGTGGCGGGCATCTTTACTGTGTACTGGTGCAAACAGTACGCACATCTGCCCATGCTGGGCGGATGCGTGTGTGAGGTAAAGAGAAATGACGATGAATAATATCGATCAAGCTTACGCGATCTGCATTCAGGCTGGTGTACCAGTCATGTTGTGGGGTCCACCCGGAATCGGGAAGACCATGCGAACCCATGCGATCTGTCGATCATTGGGCCTGACTCTAATCGAGCAGGTCTGCTCGACTTGGGATCCGACCGACGTTGGTTTGCCTATGCGAACCAATGGATGTTTCGAAAGGGTTGCCCCTAAGTGGGCGCATGACTGTGTCGAAGCCGTAGAAAGTGGTGGTGGTCTGCTCTATCTGGATGAGTTCTCATGTACTCCTCCGGCAGTTCAGGCTCCCGCTCTGAAGATCGTTGGCGAACGCAAGTGTGGTGACTTCAAGTTGCCCGATGGATTGTCCATCGCTTTGTCCGCAAACCCCATAGATCAAGCCGCTGGTGGCTGGGATCTTGCTCCTCCAATGGCGAACCGTATGGTTCACTTGGATAGCAGTCTCGTTACCGATGATTGGATCGATGGGATGCTGGGCGGGTGGCCCGATACTGTTGTCGACAAGTTGCCGGTTGGATGGGAGTCTATGATTCCTGCGAAGTCGGCGCTGGTCACAGCATACATTCGGCGCATGCCTTCTCACTTGTTGTCTGTTCCGGAAGATGAAGCAACGCAAGGTAAAGCTTGGCCTTCTCCCCGTTCATGGGATTTCCTGTGTCGGTTGTTGGCTGCTGCTGAATCTTGTGGGGCTTCGCCTGCTGTTGTGGCACATCTGGTCAAGGGAAGCGTTGGTCATCCGGGCGTCAGTTTCCTGACGTTCTGTGAACAGCTTGACTTGCCTAATCCAGAGTCGTTGCTGTCTGATCCCTCGTTGTATGAGCACCCCAATCGTGGGGATAAAGCTCACGCAATCTTGGGTAGTGTGGTTGCGGCTGCACTGGGCAAAGCAACGGCCAAGCGTTGGGAAGCGGCGGTCAGCATCATGCTGATGGCTGCGGAACAAGGCGGGACTGACATCGCAGCGATTGCGGCTCGACCATTGTTTAAGAACATGCCCTCCGGAGCAAACGTTCCGGATGAAGTGGTGAAGTTCTTTCCAATGCTGAACGCAGCCAACCTGGCATAGGGAGATAGTGATGAGACCAAAGAATCACATCTTCCACAGTGAAGGATTCACCCGTCGCGTCAAGGTTGTACCTCGGGTTTCTCTTCGAGAGAAGGGAGCCCATTGGTACAACTTCCAAACCTGTCTTCCTACCAAAGTCGTTGATGACTTGGGAGGATACGGGGATAGGATGCCCGTGGTGGTATGCAAAGTCAGGTGCCAAAGACACAAGCACAAGATTATTGTGTGGCCCAACGGTAGGATCACGCTCGCTGCCCATAGTGGGAAGCGGGCTGTTCAAGCCGCGAAGGTTGCCGAGGCTCTTGGCCAAACGGTTCGTTGCTTTGAAGTGATGAAGCTATGGCAGCATGCGATCAGCACTCCCTATGACTCTGCCGATGCGAAGAAGCAACTCCCCAAAGAGCTGCAAGCTCTTGTTAAGCCAATCCATAAGCTGGTGGCTGGGCGGGGGGCGAATCATCGGAATGTTGTACAGAGATCCCCATTAGCAACGCAGATATCCTCTCGTCGGAGAGGTCTTATCTATGCTTTGATTCAGAGTTCTCGTAACTCTTGGGTACAGCGAAGGGAGTTAGAGTCTATCCTTGTCAATAGCGGCTCGTATCAACAACAAGATCAGATCCAATCCTCAATCAACGTTGGGGATTGGGGAAAGATGATGCTGAAGGCTGGGATTGCTCAAAGTAATCTGGAGTTTGAGGGGAAGAAATACTTTCCCATCTCCATACCACCCAATGTCTCCGAGCGGGGAGTGGGGTGGTGCCTTTGCCAAGGTGGTGATGCCCGGTACTGGCTCTGGATTGAGCGGGTTGCTGCAAAGAAGTGGACCGTTGTTCGCGTAAGAAAAGAAACGTAGTCGAGGCACAGAGCATCGCCTCCCGATGGGGGGCGGTGCTCTATTCCATGCTTACGATTCTGTGAGTGTGAGTGAGATAAGGAGGTAAAGAATGCAAATGGTAAATACACCTATGGTCAAGGATTCTCCTGCGATTCGGGAGAAGGTCATGGCGGCAAGGATGGCGGCGGTAACTCGCTGGCCATACTTTGCTTCTCAGCTATTGATGATGGTCCTTGTTCCCAAGCCTGGGATTGGAACGTGTGCGACAGATTGCAAGGGTCGATTCTATTATGACCCAGCGTTTGTTGAGAACGTTTCCGTTCAGACACTGGCAACAGTGTGGCTCCATGAATGTCTCCACATCTGGCTCGACCACGCGACTCGTCGCAATGGTCGGTTGCCCAAGAAGTGGAACAAGTCTGTTGATCGTGAGATCAATGATGACTTGTTGGACATGCCTTGGGGAGAGATCTCTCCCTTGGTACCTTCCGGAATCAGACAGCCCAATGGGCTACTCGCGGAAACCTACTTCGAACATGAAGATGACGAAGATGGTAGCGATGATGGTGAAGGCGAAGGGGAACAGGGAGGATCATCCTCGGATGGGATTCCCCGTGAGTGGGAAGATGGGCCGGAAGGTGAGAGTGGTACGCCCGAAGTACCTGAATCTCAGCAAGAATGTGTGCGGCATGCAGTCTCGGAAAAGATTATCGAGACTGTGAAGAACCGTGGTAACGTTCCGGCTGGGCTTAGGGTCGCTGCGGAAGCAAACCTAAAGCCACCGAAAGTCCCATGGCAAAGAGAGATGTCGGCTGCTATTCGCGCATGCGCTGCGGATGTAGCCGGTGCTGTGGACTTCACGTTCCGTCGCCCTTCACGGCGACAGTGTATCCATGGCGATGTCATCATGCCTGCCACTCGGAGACCGGTCCCCGAGACTGCGATTGTACTGGACACTTCGGGGTCCATGTATGGTGGCGACTTGGAGAGTGCTTTGAATGAAATACAAGGCGTGCTGAAAGCAGTAGGCGGTCGAGGCGTAAGAGTCTTGGCTACCGATGCGTCTGTTCATTCGAAGCAGAAGGTAACCAATGCTTCCAAGATTCAAGTCTTGGGTGGTGGCGGTACCGATATGCGAGTTGGGTTGGCCGAGGCTGCAAAGCTCAGGCCCAACCCTGACTTGTGTATCGTCCTGACGGATGGGTACACACCTTGGCCAGAGAAAGCTCCTCGTGGGGTGACGGTGATCGTCGCCTTGATCGGGAAGCATACACCAGAAGCACCGGCATGGGCGAGAAGTGTTCGGATAACCGGAGACTGATCTTCCCCTTTCGATGAAACGTTTCTCCCGTTTCCCCCTCCCCCCTGTCAGCCCAAGAAGACAGGTAATGGGTGGGATTCGGGAGACACGTATGCGGTTCGCTACCGCACTGATGATTCAACATCGGGTCGCTCCCGTAAATGAGGTAAAGATGGAAACGAATGAACTATCAATCGGCGGCAGCGTTGCTGTATGGAAGTCCAGTGCCACTAACAGGGACTCGCTCTTGAAAAAGATGCGTGACCTTGGGCTGGGAGATGCAGTACCTGAACCCACTACGAAGCACCTCGCATTGCGGAATGCATTGCGCGGTCGCTTCGGAGCGGACAAGGTCAAGACTCTCCCGGGCTTCGCCAACTTCGCAGTCATCGATGCGATTGCCACAACCGATAGCTGGAAAGGTCAGTCATCACTGACAGTTAAGAGCGAGATGAGTGGTCTTGTGTTCTCTCAAGAACATGAGAAGCGAGTCGAGATCGAAGCTGCCTTCGCGACGGAATGCGAAAACATTCCTTCGACTGAAGTATCAAAGATGCTGGTCAAGCTGGCCTATCGGATGGGCGGTGTGCCTTGCGCTTCCGGTGCGGGCGGCTGTTACTGGATCCCAAAGAAGTCTATGGACTTGTGGCGGGACGCAGCCAAAGCAGTGGAAACGTCTTCGGCAAACGGGATGTCTCGTGTGTTCATGTTCACTACTGCGATGGATGATGAAGCCATCCGTGCAGTGTGTGGTTCCCTGGAAGACAATGTCTCCAAGGAGCTATCGGACATGGAAGCCGAGATCTCTTCCGGCAAGCTGAAGAAACGTGCTTTGGAATCCCGGGTCCGTATCTCTGGTGAAATGCGGGAACGTATTCGCGAGTACGAACAGATGCTGGGCGTCACGCTGAAGAAGCTACATGATGCAGTCGAGCACACCAAGAAGAACAGCGTCATCGCTGCCCTTCAGGCCCTGTCTTAGGAGAAACATTCCATGGAGAAGCTGATTATAGTTATCCACAGGACGGTCGCCATCGAAGTAGATGTGCGCATCCAACCAGAGGAGCCCCGGACATGGTTCGACCATGGGGCTCCCGAGGAATGTTCTATCCAAGGAGCACGGGTAGTTGAGACCGGAGATCCCGTGAACCTGACCACTGAAGAGTTGGCTCAGGTTCAGCGGGAGATCCCCTCAGCCCTGGCCGAAACGATTGCGGCAAAGAACGAGGTAGAACGAGACTGGCATCGAGAGGAAGGTATCTTCTAATCGATGTGGGCAATCCATTACCCCTCACCCTCACGGGTGGGGGGTTTTGGTTTGGTCATAGTGTCTAATGTGGATGCAGATGGGGTGGTTAGTACTTCGCCAACAACCCTTTCGGCAGAATGAACCACAGGCAACGGCTAATAATACCATTGGATGATGGTAGTACCGTTGTCATTATTATTAGATGAATAAGGTTTATAGGGGGAGGCGGTAGATGGAGGGTGTCTAAGAACCCCCGAGGGAGTAGGCATAGTCAGGTATGCACATTGTTGCTTGACACCCTCGCCCGGGGTTGATAGGCTCAGGTCTGGACACGGGAGGTCCATATGGAAAACGTAGAGAAGACCATGCTGCAACGCAAGGTGATGAAGGCAATGGACATGACCCTCTTCGAGAAGGGGAAGGTCTTGGATATTTCACTGAGTCTGTTTCTGGCAAGCTTCGGAGACAAGAGCCAGGATGTAGCCGCTCCGGCAAGCAGGTATGATGTGCTGGATGCAGCGCACCTATTGTCATGCGCGCACAACCTGGCGAAGTCCGACCCAGTTCGGGTTGTCTCATTCACCATGGATGAGCTATTGGATATAGCCTTCCCTGGGCAGACGCTCCTCGCGGAGCATGATGTCAAGGTGTGGGCAGGCCGGCTGCTGATCGCAGCGGGTTACGAAAGACGGCAGGTCAGGCGTCGTGGTGGCGCACGCCCGCTGGTCTGGGAGAGAGGATTGAACACCAACCCCTAAAGAAATGTCTCCGGGCCCAATGGAGTGGAAGACCCGGAGACAATGGAGAAAGAGAGTGGAGTACGCAGACGTTGTTACGGGAGTTGGATTCCCGTGGAAGTTTTCACTGTTCCTGTCTGGCTTTACCAGCATAAACCCACAGGTTGTCATTGTCAAACGTGAGTCTCAGCTTGAACGCATGTTCAGGCGACCGACCACCAAGCCCTTTGACTTTCCCAAGAAACATCTTCCGTGTTGGTCGCCGGCTCTCTACAGCGCCGGGAAGACTCGGAAGAATGGGAACGTCGAGAAGCTATCAGCCCTGGTGTATGACTTCGATGCGACCGACTCAGTTCCTGGTGTCATCGCTGCCCGACTCAGAAAAGAGAATCGCGCCTTTGCGCTCTACACAACCTGGAGCCACACCAAAGCTAAGCCTCGATTCCGGCTGGTCCTTTTCGCCAATCGTCCCATTCTTCCCCATGAGTTTTCTCAGGTATGGGAGAATGGACTTTCCCTTATCCGTTATGTGACAGGGGTTGACCGACAGTGTAATGACCTTGCTCGTCATTATGCTTTGCCGGTACGGAGAGTTGGAGCGGAGGAGTTTGTGGGAGAGTATGAGCCGAATGGTTCACCGATAGATGTGGATGCGCTCGCTTCTTTCCAGGCTGCTGGGGGGAAGAGGGGGGAGTCAGGTAAGTTCGAGTTGCGGGAGGAAACGGTCTTGGCACTGGATGCCGGGGCAACACTCCCGACCAAGGATGTCATTGAGAAAGGCGAAGGGAAGTACCGATGTACTTGTCCCTTCCAGAAGGATGCCTCCCCTGGCTCAGCTTTCCTGCGTGTGATGGGGGACAAGCGAAGCTTCCTCCAGTGCACAAGTTCTCGCCATGACCATGATGGCACCCAGTTTTGGTTGAAGAAAACAGGTGCGGCAAACAAGAAGGGGAAGCGTGCTGCTCCCCGAAGTGTCGAGGTTCGCACGAAACTTCTTACTGAGTTGCCCGAGAGATTGATCGAGTATGCCGAGAAGAAGCTGACGTACTGCTCACCGCAGGGTGTGTTCTATCGTCGGCAACAAGGGGAGTGGGAGATCACTCAGCCTCTCAAGAAAGATACTCTGGTAGATCATCTGGTTGGACTGCTCCCCCCCAATGGGGACGGGCGGCATGCCCATGCGATTGTCGATCACATCTTGTCACGCCAAACCTATGGCTTCGAGTGTGCCTCTGACGCTGGCCCCATCATCTGGACTGACCGAGGACGGATGATCAACCTCTACTCTCAGCCCAAGATGAAGAGAGTTCGGGGGGAGTGGCCCAGAATCTCACGCCTCATCAACACTCTTGCCGGAAATGATTCCAAGGTACGGGAGTGGTTACTGCATTGGTCTGCTGCTTTGATTCAGCATCCCGAGCGTCGTTCGATGGTGGCTGTCATTGCCATCTCTCCCAAGCAAGGGATCGGCAAGAGCATGTATGGCCGCATGTTGGCCGAGATGATTGGTGCCGGGAATGTTTCCGTGGTTTCCAATCGTGCTTTGCGAGATCGATTCAACTCCAGCTATGTCACTTCGCTCTTGGTCTTGGCCGATGAGGTGGGCATGGACCCACGCATGTCTGATGTGGTCAGTGAGTTGAAGGGATACATCACCGATGAAGAGATCCATTGCGCTACCCCTTACGCTGCCCGAATGAAGGTGACGAATCGGATGTCCTGGTGGATGACTTCGAACAACCGACGACCCCTGGTACTTGACAAAAACGACCGACGAATCACCGTTCTCGCTGTTGCTTCTCCGACACCCGACTACCTACAGATGTTGCGCTCTTGCTTTGACTCACGCCTTGGAACCTTTGAACCTGAGTTCCGTGATGAGATGTCTTCCTATGCTTTCTTCCTCAAGAACCTACGGGTGGATTGGAAGTTGATCTCGAATCCCTTGGACACCGAAGCCCGACGCCGAGTGCAGAGTGCGAGCAAGTCCAGCATCGATTCCTTTGTCGATGAGATTCAGAAGATGGGAATCGTTTCCGTGATGGAAACATACAAGCCCAGGATTGCCATGCGTTTGTCGGATGCCATCCTGGAAAACTGTATTCCCTGTGACCGATTGTATGGATCGTACCGAGAATGGTGCGAGGCCAAAGGATACCAAGACGTTTGCCCTGAAGCCGAAATAGCCCTTGCCATTACTTCCTTACCTGGGGTGGAGAAACGGAACGTCCGAATCGCTGGGACTCGCATCCGAGCGTACATCGGATTGTCGCAGCGGAAGCCTGTCGGCAGTGTCGTTCAGTTCCCAGGTGGAGAACACTAACTTCCGAGGTGGGTCGGACTTACCCATCACATAGGAGAAGAGATGCCTGACTTGTTTTCGTGGGCGGAGTCTGTCCCGGAGTGGGCGGAGACACTACCCGGAGTGTGGAAGAACAAGAGGAACAATGGATATAGGGTTCCTCACAATATGTGTGGTCTGCTTGGATGGAACCAGCAACTGCGAGATGGCACACGGATACTGGACAAAACAGTTCTGTCACCGATGCTACACCCTTGGGTGGGTGAGTACCTGATGCCTCATCAACGGGCCGCCCTTGGCCATACGCTGAAGCGCCCTGCCTCGAACGTGTGGGCACCCCCAGGTTCTGGGAAAACGCTTTGTGGACTCGTCTGGCTTACCGCAGCGGGAAAGAACATGAAGCTCGTGGTCACTCGTGCGCTTGCCCGAGGGACATGGCGAGAGGAGATCCGGAAGTACACGACCCTTCAGCCTGTGCTCTTGACGGGTCACGATGCCGAGAGGTTCGTGCCTGACCCGAGTTGTATCTACATCACAGCATGGGAGACATTGATTCAATGGGGCAGTGTGCTCTGTAAGATGAGCCCGGACAGTGTGGTGTTCGATGAGATTCACTGTGCGAAGAACCACAAGCGGGTGGTCCCGGTATTGCAGGCTGACGGCAGCAAGACTTGGAAGTCTCGGGAAAACATTTCTGCCAATGCCAGTGAGCTATCCAAAAGTTGTCGAAGACGCCTTGGGCTTACTGCCACCCCGATCCCCAATAGGCCCAAGGATCTGTGGGCCCAGCTTGATCTGATCGAGCCCTGGCAATGGGGAACGTTTCACCAGTTCGGTGTCCGGTACTGCGGTGGATTCGAAGATACCTATGGCTGGAAGTACAACGGGTTGAGCAATGCCCAAGAGTTGAACGGGCGACTGGACCTCATCAAGCACAAGACTTCACAGAAAACGATGGCGGCAAGCCTCCCGCCCAAGAGGAGGCAAGTAGTTCATCTGGGTGTGGAAGAACAGAACCGACCTGCCGGTGGATTCAAGCAGGAGATCCGGAAGGCATCGAAGGTGGGGAACCACGAGGGCCTGTTCGAAATCTATCTGCAAGAAGCCGCAACGAGGAAGCGGGCTTACGTCATCGAGCGCGTCGAAGAGGCTATGGCCTCTGGTCAGAAGTGCGTGGTGTTTACTGGTCGGCGCAAGGACTGTGAGTTCCTCTCTGAAAAGCTGGAGAAACATCTCCAGAAGAAGAAGATCGAGGCCCGAGTGTGGTGGGCACACGGAGGCTTGACCACGGAGAAGCGGGACGAGATCCGTCTGGACTACATGAGCCATGGGGGAGCGGGGGTAATCATAGCGACAGGCGATTCCATGGGAGAGTCAGTCAACCTCCAGAAAACAGATCTGGCATTGATCATCATGCTGCCCTGGACCCCTCGACAGATACGTCAGTGGGAAGGGAGATTCGTTCGCTTGGGTGGTGATCGCCCCGTACTGGTAAGCTACGTGATTGCGGAAGGGACGGTCGATGAGGATGTGGCAGAGGTGCTCTTGGATAAGCTCCCCGCAGTTGGCGCGGTGGCCCAGGACGAGATGATCACGGAGTTCGAACAATCGTTTTCGTCCTCCGAGGGTGACTTGCTGGAGCGCATTATCTCTACAACAAGTGCTTGACAGGTGTCTGAGGTATGTTATACTAATAGTGAAGGACCGGTGGGAGAGGCGGAAACGTTTTCAGGGAAGGTGAATGATGGCGAATGTAACTATGAAGTTTAACGACCTCATAATCTCGATGACGCGGAGAGAGTTCACCTTGATAACCAAGTCATTGGTCGGAGCCCTGGAGCAGGAGAAGGAAGAAGAGGCCCGACAGTTGGGCGAGGAGATGTTGGAGCGCCGCATCGGGTGCCTCCAGGAAGAAGAGAAGAGGTGCAACCGAGCATTAGACCATGCGTTGCATCTGGTTGATGAGTGTGAAGAGGGGGGTGGGTGATGAGCTTCCTGGGAGAAGGGAAAGGAATGGAGAAGATATTGCTGGACGCGGGTCCATCCGAGCGTGGATGGCATCGCATTGAAGCCGCTGCCCGATGCTTGCGCTTGTTTGCCTTGCGTGAGAGTGGCGTCGTGCCCTTCCCCGAGAGCGAACCTCTGGTCCGTGGTTCCCTGGTACACATCGGGTTGGCCCACATCTATGCGCGTAAGCAAGAAGCCGACAGTGGTGGAGACCCAGACAAGTACTACACGCCCGAGGATTCGATTCTACGGTTGGCCGAGAAGAACGGGGGTATGTGGCTGGACTTGGTGGACCTGTGCTGCGACATGGTAAATGCCTACCGATTGCGGTGGGGTGATGACCGGACTTGGAAAGTCATTTCTGTGGAGAATGAGTTGCGTGCCAAGCTGCGAGGCAAGTGGCTCTACACCCAGCGTGCCGACTTGATTGTCGAAGATGATTTCGGGAAGGTGTGGATCGTTGACCACAAGACCGCGTACCGTATTGCAGCCAAGACACTGAGCCCCCACATCCTCGATGGACAGATGCTTGGGTATCAGATGTTTGGCAGAAAGATGTTCGGGAAGAAGTTCGGTGGTGTCGTCATCAACCGGATCACGACTCGTCCACCATTCCAGTTCGACCGTGCGATGCTTGAGCCCGCGCCCGATGCCTTGTCTCGATTCGTTGGGAACCTTTGTGAGATGGAAGAAATGATTCAGCGGTACGAGGGCAAGCCTCCGATGGAGTGGCCCGGGACGTACTCAAACATGGTGTGCACACACAAGTATGGGAAGTGTGATGCCTTTGATCAGTGCCAATGGGGAGGTGCCAAATGAGCTTCCGCATCACTGATACTCTCAGATTCACTCTCACCGTCAAGAGGGAAGATACAGCGTGGCGGGGCCAACACTACGACAGCTTGGCCCGCATCGAGATCCCGGTAGAGATTCCCATCGACTGGGATGGTCACTCAAGCGGTATCAATGTTGCCATCCTTGACGATGCACTCAACTTTTTTAAGGAGCGAATCGAAGCCTGTGCATCGCAGGCAGCCAAGAACCTCCCAAGTTTCCCTGAGCACAACAAAGCCAAGGGAGGTAAGTGATGAGTAGCCCCCGACTGCATGGATGCCTGTTTGGGATCGATGAGGAAACAAGGAAGTCTCGCCTGCGCCACCTGTCCATGACAGCGGAAGATGCATGGGAGGATGCCATTGAGGGGGAGGGTTTGGACTATCCCACGATGGACACGGGACACAGTGCTGCCTTCACCGAGCGCAGGCGGGCATTCATTGAGAACTACAATGACACCTACGCTGAGAAGAGGCGGCACAATGAGTCAACCATCCTGGCGCTGGAGGGACTGGCCGATGGGTTGATGGTGGACTACCGCGAACTCTTCTTGAAGGCGGCGGCGTTGGAGGAAGAGGTACGCGCTCTTCAAGAGAAAGTGACCATGGCCCCGCTTGGTGCGAAGCCAGAAGGAGGTAAGTGATGAAAGCGAATAAGATAGATGGTTCTGGAATCTTCGCAGTGATTTACGGCCCATCGAAAGTGGGCAAGAGCACGATGACCGGAGCAGCGGGAGCGGGAGGAATGTTTCTCGCACAACCCGGTGGGCTCCTTCCCATCAATCGATTCCTTGGGCTGAAGGACATTGAGTACTACTGCCCCAATACCATTGAAGAGGCAGCAAAGGCTGTTCAGAATAATGCTGGCAAGACGCCCACCATCGTAGTCGATGACTTCTCTCTGCTGGTGGAGCAGACAATCCAGCAACTGGAGAAGAAACATTCCTTTGGAGATATGTGGCGAGCACTCCGACATCAGGTATTGGGCATGCGCGATGCCTCACGGATTGCTACAGCGAAAGGAACCCATGTTATTTTCAACTGCCATGAATCGCCTCCGAAGACTTCATCCGGGAAGTATGTACGGGGCGGACCCCAACTCCCTGGTCAACTTCCAGAACAGTTCTCAGCATTCGCTGACGTGGTTGCCCGAGCCAAGTTCGATGAGACCGCTGCCCCTTGGAAGTACGTCATCCGTACTGGCCCCAACCCTGAATACATCAGTGGGGATCGGCTGGACATTTTCCCGGATCCCGCTCCGATGAATCTGGCGGAAGCCTTACGCTGTGCAGGCTATGAACTCCCTCGGCCCAAGGGGATGGGCTGGATGGAGAAAGTTGTAACAGAACTATCTGCCCGGGTACTGGAGACGGGGCTTGAATCTTGGAGAGAAACGCTGAAGCCTGCGGCCGACAAGCTGCGGAAGAAGTATGAGGATACCCACGTTCGATGGGTAATCCAAGACTCGCTTCATCGTGCTGTTCTCCTTAATGCGAAAAACAATCTTCTCGATGAGTTGTTCACCGAGGAAACTTCGGAGGACTGGTAGTCCCTGGTGAGGGTCATTTTCTCTTTACCTCCCCCATTGGGGGCTACTGGTCTTCCCTTCCAACAACAAAACACCATAGGAAACGAGTGACATTATGGATGCTCTGAACATTGAACTGGACTTTACCGACGTAAGCGCTGCTGGTGGGCTGGGTACTTTGCCCGCTGGTCTTCACGATGGAACCATCGTGGAGTTCAAGCACTTCCCTGATACCAACCGGCTGTATGCCTACATTCTGACCCAAGGCGTTCGCCATCGGGAAAGCTTTGGGCTGGGCAATGTGAGCAGCTTGCCTTTCCTGAAGGCATTCCTGCTGTCCGCTGGCGTGCCAGAAGGCAAGTTGGATAACAAGGGAAAGGTTCCCTTTCACAAGTTGGGCGGTCGTACCGTGTACTTCCAGTACACTCCGGCTCAAACCGACAATGCTGGTAAGCGCGTGGATGGGAGCTACGCCCGCTATATCTTCTATTCGAAGCAACAGTGGGAGCAGATGGCTGCTTACTCGAACGCATCCGCTTCGGATGTGGTCATTGAAACCCCGACCAATGGGAGTTCCAATGGCGCAAGTGCTGCCCCGGCCAACGGCGGCGGTGCTCCGGTAAAGGATTCCGGTAACGCCGAAGATGGTGGAGACGACTTCGACTTCCTGTTGGATGATGAGTAGTCTCGAACCATTGAATGGAGCGTTTTGCAGGTCGTGTCCACTTGGATGCGACCTGCATCACGCCGGGAATCGTTTCCCTGTTGAAGCGGAACGCCATCCTGGTGACCACATCGCCATCATAGGCGAGGCCCCGGGCGGACAAGAAGTGGAAGAGGGGAGACCTTTCGTCGGCCCAAGTGGAATGGAGTTGCAAGCCGCGCTCTCACTGGTGGGCATCAAACGTCATCAATGCCACATCGACAATGTGCTCGCATGCCGCCCCAAGCAAAACGATTTGTCGGGATACATGCTGCGCCTGGGCCGCCGGAATCGGAAGCGGCGAGCCAAGGATGAGAGTGAGTGGGCTACCCCACAGTCATGCTGTAAGCCCAGACTCCACAAGAATCTTCAGAACTTCCGGCACTTTCTCGCCCTTGGTGCGACGGCTGCGGCGTCTCTTCGTGGAGGAAACCCTTCGATCACAAAGCTCCGAGGAACGTGCGAGGCTATCCCCGCACCCTGGGATCCGAGCACCGAGATCCTTGTTGCTTACACGCTTCATCCTGCTTTTGTTATCCGATCTCCCAAGTGGCGCACCACTTTTCAGCATGACGTTGCGAAGGCCAACCGCTTCTTTCAAGGAAACCTTTCTTGGAAAGACCCAGAGATCCTCCATACCCACAGTGTGGATGAAGTAATCACTGGGATTCGTCGGCTACGCCAAGAGGGCAAGGCAGTCGCGTATGACGTGGAGACCGATGCGAAGAATCCATTGGATGCGAACCTCCGGTGTATTGCATTCTCCAACAACGATACCGCTGTCGTGATTCCTATCCTTTCTATTGACGGTGCAGCGCGCTTCTTCAGCCCAAGGGACGAGGCCACTGTACTGCAACTGATTCAGCATTTCTTACTGGATCCCCAAGTCCCATTGACTGGGCACAATGCTGGGCAGTACGACCGTTTGGTTTGCGAGGAACGTCTGGGCGTTACCCCCAAACTCTCGGCTGATACCCTTCTTCTGCATCTGCTCTCTGACAATGAGATGCCCCACAACCTGGGCTTTGTGGGATCTCGATACACTGATTTCACTGAGGCTTGGAAGGCTGACCACACTGCGGTCACTGCCCGAAGTGATGAGGAGTTGCATACCTACTGCGCCAAGGATGCCTGCGTCACAGCCCGAGTCGTGACTCCTTTGGCGAAAGTGATCCGTAAAAGAGAGCAATGGCATCTCATCAAACGGGAGCATCAACTCCAAGACATTGGCTGCAAGATGCAACGGTTGGGCATGTACGTCGATCGGAGCCGACTACTGGAGCACGAGTTGTGCTACGAAGCTGCATTGGAGAAGCACAAAAAGGTATGCCTGGAGATTGGCCCAGAGGACTTCAACCCAAACTCAACTCATCAACTGAGGAGATTCCTCTTTGATACCTGGGACTTAGCCCCAGTCAAGTACAATGAGAAGAGCGGTGATCCATCAACCGACGATGATACACTGCGGCGAATGCTCACTGAGTATGGCTTGGATGAAGAGAAGAATCATTTCCTTCAATCCATCAGACTATTGCGGCGGAACACCAAGCTGCTAAGCACATACATCCGACCACTGAAAGACACCTATGTGTTGCCTGACGGACGAGTGCATCCTGCATACAACCGCTTACCTGCTACTGGTCGCTACTCATCCTCCGAGCCGAACGCTCAAAACATTCCTTATGATCTACGCGACATCTTTGTTCCTGCCCCTGGCCATATGTTCGTTGGTGCGGACGCTGACCAGTTGGAGTTGAGATACATTGCGGAAGAAGCAGAAGCAGAACGACTTATCAAAGTCATTAACTCCGGGCTGGACCCGCACAATGAGACGATGGAGATCGTATATGGCCCAGGGATCTGGACACTCGATGGCGCACCGAAAGATCGCACGAAGAAAGGGAGCAGCACATTCAAGGCTACGCGAGGCGTTACCAAGAATGTCCGGTATGCTTGGCAATACGCAGCCAGCGTCCCCAAAATCTGGGAACAAGTTGTCAGTGTTGAAGACGATGATGGAAAACTCATCTACGCCCACCTCAACAAGCGAGACATCCGAGATGTTGTCCGAGGTCTTGAACGAGCGGATCCTGAGATTCCCCATTGGTGGGAGGAGACGCGGAACAAGTACCGACGTGACGGTTACATCGCGGACTCGTTGTGGGGAAGACGGCGAGACTTCAAGGATGAAGAGAAACTTAATGAGCTTGTGAATCACCCCATCCAAACGGGTGGAGCAGTAGTCATCCATGAAGCAATGCTTCACCTGACTACGGGCAATCCTGGGTGGTCAACGCAAGCAATAGACTTGGACGAGATCAAGCCGATCACGTTCGACTTTGAGAAGGGTACGGGTTTGGTAAACCAGTGCCATGATTCATTGTTGATTGAAGTAGAAGAAGATGATGCGGAGGAGATGAAGGGTCTTCTCCAGGCTGCGATGACCCGCAAGAGGCGTGAAGGCGCACGGGTTGTTTACACAGCCGAAGCTGAAGTTGGGATGAGTTGGAAGGAAACATGATCCCCCCAACTCTTTGGAAGGGAGTTTGCACCGGGGAAACGGGGGTTCATCAGCCCCCCGCACCCCCTCCAGCCCAGAGAAAGACCGCTGGCAGGCCGGGGTAATAGCCTGCCATATACAAGGAGTGGAGCAATGGCAGATGGAAGAAGGGTTAAATCCTTGGGAGTGTTTTATGCGCACCCGGCAGCGGACTCACCCCGAGAGATCGAAGCTGATCGAAAAGATCTGGAAGAGTATCTCCGGGAACAGTTCCACAAAAAGCTGGGGGCACACGCAAGCCCAGCCATCGGAGTTACCTCGGGCCGGAAAGAGCACAAGCTCACCTGGGCGGGTGACTGGGAGAAGTGGCAGAAGCAGATTGTTGTAAGAAAGCATGCAACAACGGGCGACATACGTTATCGTATGTTTGTAGTGCCCGGAGAAACTTGTGGTCGAGCGACCGCAGCAATCCTCTCACTCGCATTAGATGCTGGTCGAAAGGTTGTTCTTTGGGACAAAGATGAGAAGAAGCTTCACAGGGTAAAGGAAGTTCAGCCGTCCGACCCAGACGATTGGACATCAGGGTTTCGGGTCATCACATCATAGGAGCGCACGATGAATATAGATGAAGCGAAGATGTCCGAGACTCTTCAAGTCCTCCAAGACTTGATTAAGTCTGGCTTTTCAGATGAGCAGATTGCGATTGGGATCGGGGAACAGATGCCCGGGGGGGCACACCCCAGTTCGATGAGTGTGTACCGATGGCGAACAGGTAAAACAAAACCAAGATCAATGTACTGCTTTGCCATTCTGGAGATGGGTAAGCAGCAGAAGGAGATGAAATGAGTTGGGTGAAAGAAGTCACAACCAATATCAAAAGTCCAGATGGGAGTTCGCGGACTCACACCTTGGGCAAGCACACCCTACTGGTGGGCCCGAATGAGAGCGGGAAGTCTGCGATTGCCGAGGCAGTCCAGCTTGCGCTGACTGGGTCTGCATCGGGGATGCTGTACCGGAACAAACCCATCAAGAGTGGAACACAGCTTGCTGTCTTGCGGCCCGAAGGCTGCGAGGCGGTGTTTGCCCAGGTTCAGATGGACGATGGCGAGTCGGCCGAGTGGACTCTGGAAGAGGGTAAGCGTCCGAATAGATCCGGCGTCGAGGGGTTTGCTCTACCGGTGGATGAGTTGCGCTCCGTAATGTCGGGATCTGAGCAAAAGGTTCGGGAGTTCTTCTATGAAAACATTCTCAAGAAGACACCTCAAGATGAGATTAAGGCGCATTTGCCCGAAAGTCTTTGGGACTCTTTCGATGGGTATGCCCGAGAAGAAGAGATCTCTCTCACGGGTTTGATCACTACCTTGGGCAAGAGGAAGCGGGAAGCCAAAGCTCAGGGGAATGCGGCGGATATGATCCTGAAGACGTTGACGGTATCTCGGGTTTCCGACTCCGCCATTTCGGACTTCTGGCTTCAGCTTGGCGAAGCCCAAAGGCTTGAAAGTCTGAAGGAGATGTACCGAACATACCGAGAGCAAGGTGTGGAGTCTGCCGTCTTGGGCAAGATCAAAGCATCGCTTGCTGCGATTGGGCCAAAGGAAAAGATTCAGAGTATCCCTACTCCAGCGGATGCCCGGAAGCATGTGGAGGAGGCGTATGTTGCCCGAGGTGAGTACCAAGCTGCTTTCCAAATGAAGACTCTCTCAGATCAAAGTGCCCAAAAAGTAGAAACGATTGCTCGATTGGAGAAGGCATTGGTCGAAGCGTTGGCAGCTATCTTGTCCGAGCAGAAGGTATGGGCGGAGTACCGAGCCAAGGTCAATGGATTCCTTCCAAGCAAAGACAAGTTCGACATCATGGACAACGGCTCCTTGAAGATGGGACTTGCCCGAGAGAACGGAATGCACATTGCCTTGTCGGGTAGTACGGAAGCCCGAACGCTTGCTGCAATGGCTGCTGCCTTGGTCAGTGGAGATGATGCGCCTGCGCTTATCGTTGTCGATGACCGGATGTGGGATCCATCAACCTTGGCCAAGACCATGAAGGAAATGGAGAAGGTAGACTGCCAAGTGATCATCATGTCTACGCTGAAGCCACGGGGTAAACCGCGTCAAGCATGGACTTATGTCTCTCTTGGGGGAAACTGATGGGTCGTCGGTTCTTCTCTTGTGATGAACATGACAAGATGCTGATTGTGCATTCTGAGTTGGAGTGCCCTCTTTGTCGACATCTGAAGTCTGTCAACGAAGCCAAAGACTTGGCTGACGATGCGCTTCAATGTCTCCAAGCTGAGGACTTGGCGATGGAACTCCATGAGGTAGCTGATATGCTGATCAAGGCTATGGAAAGGCTGAGGAAATGATTGAGAAAGTTTCCATTCTTGCAGATGTCCTCGAAGAGGATTGTCCATGGGAGTGGGAGCGCGCCTTCGAACTGATAGATATCTTGGAAGAGAAGAGTGGTGCGAACGTTTTGCCTGTTGTTTCTCGGGGGAAACTTGCGGGTTTCGCTCTTTGCGCTAATGAGAGAATGCTCTCAATGGTAGAGTATTCAACAGATGTGTCCCCATCTGACCTGATCGACATCCTTGGGTATCTATTCTTCAGAGTATTCGGGATGACTGAAGCCGAGGCGTAGCTGAAATAATGCCAGTCAAGATTGGACAGAGATTCGTACTTCGCGGTTCTCTTGCCCAGGCTGTACTTAGCTATGCCGTCTCAGAACCAGGGGAGTGGACAATCAAAGAGATCGCTGAAGACATCGAGATTCGCGTCTCAGTTGTCAGAGAGAATGTTCGGTCTTTGCAGCGGAGAGGAATGGTCAGCAAGAAAAAGACTATTCATCCGACTGAGTTGGGGCGCTTGATTCTTCTTCGGTCAATGACGAAGCTGGGATCTTGACCCGGTAAGACTCATCGAAACCGTTTTGCTCTTGCAGGATATTGCAGCCCAAAGCAGTGAGTCTCCAGAAGATGAGTCGGGCCATTGCTTTGGGTCTGGTCAACTTCTCAGCTACATCAGTACGGCATAACAAAGGGCGATCCTTGTATACTCCACATCTTCGAAGAAGCCTGCCCTCGATGAGATCTTCTTCCAAGTGGACACACTTCCCCTCTTTGTTCAATAGGCCCTCATCTTTCAGAAAGGAAAGCTGGCGTTCCCCACCGGCATTGGTGCAGCAAAGACCGCACTGCGTACAGGGAAACTTAAAGCCAGGCATGGAGTACCAAGGAGAGGAAATGGCGAGATTCTTTATGCTGATGATTTTGCCTCAGCATCACTACGAGTGGGAAAGCTTGCGAGAGCCCCACACCTACACAATAACATCCGAGCTACGCTGGACGTATCGTTGGACACTTTCTGGGAGCGATGGTTCTTACTACTGTTATTCGCAACGGCCCTGTTATGGGCTGGATCCAGGGATGCCCATCACAGCTCGGAGTAGCCTGAGACTGACTCCCGTCTACTTCAAATGGGAGTCATACAACGAGACTCGGGTGTGCTACTTCATCGACTGTATGCGCCTGAGCTATTGAGGGGAACATGAAGTTGCAAACCAAAGGCCGTCGTTGGATAGTGCTCAACTACGTCGTCAGTGAGCCCGGAGAGTGGACTTGCCGAGGCATTACTGAGGACTTGGGAGAAAACTTCCACGGGATCACCGAGGCGATGATCTTCTTGTCGACGAAGGGGCTCGTCAAGAAAGGGAAAAAGAGCGGGCGTTCCCATGTCCTTCTGCCCACGCCAAGCGGCATCACTGTCCATGAACAATCTATGTAATCTCCCCTCCCCCTCGTCCACGCCAATCAGGAAGCCTGCAAAGCAGAGTGGGCCGAACGTGCGGTTCCTACCGGACGGGGGGGTTGGGGCTTTTTGGAGGAAGAATGGGAAAGAAGCTTGTACACCTTTGGACCGGCGAGATGAAAAAGCAGGGGGAAAGCATCCGCTCTGTCAGAGCAGAAACCTATTGTAGACAATGGATCTTCTTGAAGGGAACAACGGACAACTTCAATAAAGTCACTTGTTTGAAGTGCTTGCAGGGAATCATTCGGACATACAC
>Ga0208030_1000643_pt1 | contig 23060 bp, 31 predicted proteins | sample MalvirDeepMed_M9_FD_184246 | JGI IMG/M metagenome (GOLD analysis project Ga0208030, IMG submission 184246) | Marine viral communities from the Global Malaspina Expedition - Malaspina viral metaG DeepMed_M9 (SPAdes) (version 2) | ecosystem: Environmental > Aquatic > Marine > Oceanic | place...
TCTATCTATCACGTTGCCAGATACAGATACGCGTGTACAATCTGATTGATAAGGATATACCCAGTGTTTTAACCACGCTGGAAATACATACATATCACCTTCTTCAGGAAATACAGAATGATTGGTGATACATCTATCTTCAGTTTCACCATATATAAATGTTAAACCACCAGGTCCAGCTGACAATCCTTTATAATTTTTATTTTCTTCTTTCAACTCGGGAGGTACTTTTAAAAATATTACAAATGATAATGCACCACCGTGTGAGTGTGGTGGATTAAATTCATTGGGTCCTTGAAAGTTTACCCATAATTTTTCTAAAAAAAATGTACTAGATGTTTTCTCATTACCTTGCTTCCATCTCTGCATGGCAGCATTATATAAATTAAAAGTTCCTTCCATAAATTTATGAAATTTATTTTTATCTCTATAATGAAATTGATTTTTTAACACTCCAGCAAGTTCAGGAGAAGCATCTTCTTTTGACGCCTCGCCTTCAGATAATAGTAAATCCATAGTATTTTGGTCAACTTTAGTTTTGACTACACAGGGTCCCCAGTGTAATATTCCATATTTTATTTGATTCATTCCCACATCATCTCCTTTCTCATTTTATACTCATCTAAACTAACTACATTGGTAGTTTTTTTTGGTTTATCCTTAGAATAATGTTCTATAATTTTTTGAATTTTAGGTAATTTGGTATGAGCCCAGGGCCAAATTAAAAGACAAACAAAATAAGCATCTCTAAACGTACAACGCCATCTGTATTGCATTAGATACTTTGTGCCATCTTTACGAAGCCCCTTACGAGGCTTATCAGTCAATGTGCCAACACCTAGAACTTCATGTAGCCACATTAATACCGATTGATCGGTCATAGATATCTCCATACTAATACGCATAGAATTAGATACTCTATAACCTTTGCCTTTGTGTTTCTTTTTCTTTTCGGGCCCTCTTCTAAAATGAATACTACCTTCACCATCAAATAGGCCTGCTATGTATGCTTTATCTGTATCGTTTATCATTTATTATTACTTCTTTCATTATTGTAGTCCAGGGATTTACATCTAAATTTTTAGTGCAAGAACTTGTTAGTATTACGATTATCGTTATCAACAACATCATATTGAGATACTTCGGGTTTATAAACATAAAACTCTCCTTCCGAATCACAGTCCCAACATTGATGAATTCTTTCACCGTAATCAAAACTTGCAACTTTAACAAATCCATTACCCTTGCAGGTAGGACATATTAGCTTTCCTACTTTATACTTTTTTAACTTTACCATTTAACTTTTTCTTTTTTTTCTTATAGTGTACTTTTTTGGGTTGTTTATATATCTCTAATTTAGACTCTAATCCTAATTCCTTTATTTTTTGCGATATCAGTGATTCAATTAATTGAGACATAGAAACTTGTAGACCTTTAAACATTTTAGTTGATAAAAGATGTCCACCCTTGTATGTTTCATGTGTTAACGAAACATTTCTATATTTAGTTATATCAGTCATTGTGTTCCTTTCATTTATTTCTGATGATTATATAGGATCAAACGGAGATTTGTCAATGGGTAAATTTATTATTTTTATGTGGTTGTGTACTGCAACAACTACAATTGAGTGTAAGCAAATTAAAGTAGACAGAACAAAATTTTCAGATGTGTATGATTGCACGATATATGGTTATTCACACTCTACAAAATTAATGAGAAAGTTCGGTAGGGAAGACGTTAATAAATTAAATTTATATACTAAGTTTCTATGTATTCCAGAACCTCAAGGACCTAAAACAGAAACATAATTGACAATATGGTAGAATTGTGTTAAAGGAAGTTTCTTACCTTTAATACCTATTCTATACTCTCTCTCTTTAGAATAGGTTTATTCATAATTCCACATCAATAATAAACCTACAATCAAAGCAAAAATTCCTAGTACAATTAATATACTTATTAATATATTCATATTAACCCTTATAGCCTCCGTGCACGTACTACTATAAGGGCAAAGGCTCCGAGGCTACTGGCACGGGACGAACCCTTAGCCAGGTCATCGCTTGACGTACAGGGAATAGCGCGAGGCATTATTTGGACGCCGGTCCTTTTCAAATCATTCACAGATGAAACCTTGTATAGTTCCTCTGCCATCATTTAGATAATACCCATTTCTTTGGGCATTATCGAATTCTTTATAAGTTGCTATGGCTTCTCGATGGTCATCAGCAAACAATAAACAGTCATGCACTTCCATCGGTCTTGATAACTGGTACTCTTCTTTTAGAAGTGTCCCGTCGAACAGAAGAATTAATATTATTAATGTTTTTACCATTTGCAAATTCCTTTACAAGTTTATACCACAAATCCTTATATTTAGGATCTTTAGTTTTTTCCCATAAATTTGCTAGATCGTTTATTTTCTCTAGTGTCATATCTTCTCTTTCCCCACGCTACTACTTTGTTAAATCCTGACGTATGTATATTTAATTTAGCGTATGATTTCCATTGCTCCTTTATCATGTTTAACTCAATAAGTAATACAGACCATTGCTTAGGTGTTATGTTATCACTTGTTATTGTTACTTTTTTCATTTTTTCTTTCATTGCATAAACTTTGGTGTTGTTCGATTAGTATACTTTGCAAAACGTTTTTTGTCACCTATATAATAGTTACGATATGACTGTACATAGTCATCGGTTTTATATTCATCGGGCATACACTTTGGCGGTTCTGTCATTTGTGTAAAATCTCCATTGTCTAGCATAGCTAATTCTTTAATAACTTCATGTGACTTATGTACTTTGTGATAGCGTAATTGATACTCTGTACCTAAGGCAAGTCCATGTTTTATGGCCCATGAGTAATTATGTGGTGACTCGCTAATCCATAGTGTCATAGGGTGTTTTGGATAAGCTGACTTATAACCTAACTCAAAACCACGCTCACGCGCTGCGGTAGATAGCATTTGTGCTGTCTCTAGCACCATTTTAACAACATGCTTATCACACTGCAACTGTGCAGCAATTTTTGGATCTTTATCTAAAAAAAATATGTTCATCTTTCTTTGTGGGCAGTTCTTATTAGGGCTCATACCCAGGAGCCATAACTCCTATATAATCATATAATATATCTTTGTCAACCTCTTTTTCCACGATATTTACCCATTCTTTTTTCGTGTTTATTTCTTCGTTTTTTGTGTCTTCCAGGTCTTTTTCTTGGTTTATCTTTTTTATAGGTATTTACACCCCATTTTGGCGCTTTAGCCATCTGTTTTTATTTCTAATTTTACGTCTTTGGCTTTATTTATGTGTGGTATGTATGAAATCTTACCATTAATGTGCTGTCTTAAATCGCTGCCACATGTAATACATCTAAAAAGTTCTGGTGTGAGTGATACTAGGAGAGTGTCCTGACTACAAGTAGGGCATTTTCCACTTACTATTTCAGCTTTTAAATTAATATTTCCAAACATTACTGTGATAGTGGATTTGACGTAGATACTTTGATTTCCTCTATTTGTACTTTAAGTAATTCAATTTCTTTAGCATTAACTAAAGATTTAGTGTGATCATGAGTAACTGGATGATCATGTGAAGTGTCAACGTTTTCTAATTTTGCTACTTTTTCTTCTAACACTGCAATAGCACTTTCCATTGCTGAAGTATCAACAACAGTTTCTTCTTTAGCTTCTATTGCATCTAGTTTAGTTGTAATTTCTCCGTACTTAACAAAGCCACCACCAATTGCAACTATTGCTGCAATGAGCGCAGCTATTCCTGCAAGTTGGTCTTTAAGATTTTTCATTTTTCCTCTGTCAATTAAGCTGTCCAACCACCTTTAGGTCTTCTTGTTCCTGCAGGTCTTTTAGATTTTTTAAATTCCAAGGTACTACCTTCAACACGAGATCTGTTTCCTTTTCTGTCGTCTTCTTTTCCAGTTCCTTTATCAATAAGTTTATCTATATCAGCATGTGGAACTGCTTCTCTTACCAGTTTACCATGTTTGTAACCAGTTCTTTTTACTTTAACCATTTTTTAATATCTCCAGTTCTAAAAGCAATTGTTGTTTTCTAGAGTTAATCTCTTGAAGTTTTCTTGCTTTGATTTCTATCTTATCATTTTGAACATAACTTGCAAGATTAGTATTTGGGTATAATTGCCTATAATCAAAGATATTTAATTGATCTAAATATATGTCTTTTGGCTTATAAAATACTGTATTTGCGTAGGCATTTAGTGATGCTTGTTCACTTGTCATGGCTTCCATTTTTATGATATTCTTTACGGCTAAATTTTTAGAAATATCCTTAATATCTTTATCAACTTTATCCATTATTCTATCAATATTTTTGACGATAGCTTTTTTCTGTCGTATCTTTTTTTGTTTGGCAAGCTTCTTAGTCTGAACAGCGGACTTTTTAGGAGTTTCGCTATCAGATTTCTCTTCTTTAACTTCTTCTTTTTCTTCTTCATTAGTTGCTTGTACCATTTCAGTAGGCTCTTCTTCAATAGCTTCTTCTTCAGCCATTTCAGTATTTTCTTCTTCTATTACTTCTTCTTCAGCCATTTCTGTTGGTTCTTCTTCTACCATTTCTTCTTCCATTAACTCTTCTTCTTGAAAAGTTTCTGTAGTGAAACTTTCTCCGTCCTCGGTTGATTCCATGAATATGGGTCCATCATCCTCGACGAACGATTCCTCTGATGAAAATTCCTCTTCTTCAGAAACCATCGGTAAGAATGTTGCAACGATTTCTTCTGTTTCTTCATAAATTTCCTCCATTTCTGTGTCTGTTAATTCAAACATTGGACCGTCTTCAAATGACATGCCTTCATCTTCCATTTCCATAAAAATTTCATCAAAAAATTCTTCAATAAATTCTTCTGCAAATGTAAATGTTTCCATTTCCATTTCCATTTCAAACTGTGGTTCTTCATCAAAGGTAAAATATTCTTCTTCAAAATAGAATTCTTCCATGTCATCAAAAACTTCCTCTTGTAAGTCTTCTAATGTATCTTCAACATCATCTAAAGCTGTTGATGTTTCTGTATCTAATACAGTATTATCATAAGTCATTGTAAGTTTAGCACCTAATAGATTGGGTCCACCTCTACTTGCTGTACCTGTATTATTGTCAGTACCACTCCAAGACCAGTCTACTTTATTAGAATTTGGGTTGTTATATACAACTGTATCGTTGTATTGACCGCATGCTGCGGATACTCCTGCTGAAGAAGATGTTGGATACCCATTACAGTTTCCTTTAAAACCATCTATATCTGTTCTTGTTTGAGTAGTAGTAGATAATACAGTACCACTTGAATCTTTTATTTTAATTGTGATTGTGTGAGAATCAGTAGCCCCAGTGTCGCCTTCACAGTTTCCTGCTTCATGATCACAGTTTGCAACGTCTATATAATTATTAAGAGTTATGCCATTGTCTAACATCTCCTGAGTACGAGTATTGTTAGTTAAAGCAATGTCGTTTTTAGATAATGTTGTAGTACCAGTGACTTCAAAATCACCACCCACACTCCATTTATATCCACAATTTGATTGAGAAGTTGGACACGTAACTGTGAATCCATTCATTGTAGCATTGTTAGATACATAACCAGAACCACCAGGATTAATTTGATCCGTAGAACTAGAGTTCCAATCTACTCCATCTCCTGCATTGGGTAGTAGATTACCTGTTGTTATTTCTTCTGCTGAAGTTGTAAGGGTTAATATCGTCAGCAAAACGGTCAATAGCAAAATACGCATATGTAATAACTCCTAACATTATTATTAATTCCATTATTTAGGTGACTCCCATTCTACTTTCTTTTTAATTTTTTCTTCTACTTTTTTGTCAAAAGTAGTGTCTAATTCTATTGTTTCAAATTCTTTTGTCATCTTTGCTTGTTCTTTAGCTAATTTTTTTGCTTCTAAAGCTTCTTTTTTAGCTAACGCTTTTTCTTTTTTTTCTCTAGCTTTCATACGTTTTACATAAATATCGTAATCTGGTCTTTCGTGATCATATTTAGACCACAATGCTTTTGCCTCTTTACCTATTTTACCATCAATTGGACAAGGAGTCCCAGCTTGTATCATTGATTCAAACACACGTTCATCCTGACAGAGAATAGCAACTGCTGCTACTTTCATACCAAAGTCATTTAATATTCTTGCTAGTTTTAATCTTTCACAATTTTTATCAATTACATGTTTTCCACCACTGACACCAAAACCAAATGTTTGTACTCCTGCAGAAACTCCAACAGCACACACGTCTTGTGTCATAGAATTATATGATGGTGCAGATGCTGATGGTGGTGCAGATCGTATATCTGAATTTGTAGTATTATTAGTTGTTGATGAAGATTCAGAACCTGATTGATAGGTTGTAGTTGCAGTTGATGTATACCCACCTTCAATTGCGGTGTTACTTCCCGAGGTGTTTGTTTGTGTAGATCCTGCACGTGCTGGTCCACCACAGAATGCTAAAAGGCATAATAAAATAATTAATGTTCCTGTCACGTAATAATTCATAAATTTATCCACCATATTTTACTTCATTTTCATAAGACATATCGGTCCCATGATCCTTTTTTTTCGTATAAGTTCTTTTACAGTTACAATTTTCACATGTGCAAATACCATACTCATCTGCGTGTAATTCTTCGTTGCAGTGACAATTGTGATGGCATTTACTGCATTTAGACATTATTCTATTCCTGCAGTACGACAAACTGTGCAAGATTTTTTATATCTTGGATAGTGTGTAACACATTTAATTTTTTCTACTTTAATATCTGGTTCTGGAACATCTTCATACAATTGTAAATGTTCGTCTTTTTCTTCACATTTACAAAATTTACCAAAAACCTTTTCTATTAAAGATTTTATCCATTTTTTAATCATTTTTTTTCTCCTCAATCTCATAAAAAAATTTATCGGTATCTTCCGTTTTCCATTTACGAGTATCTTCAACATTCCATTCACTTGTTTGTACTTTCCAGTCAGGAATTTCGTCCTTAACTGTAAATGAAGGTATGTCCCAAATTAATCTATTGTTTGGCTGTGCCGCATAATTGCCGTCATCTAACGCAAGTATGTGTGCGCACTTATGTTCGTGCGGTATTTCTGAATGATCAGTATCTACTATATTACTCTCTGGGTGCGCCCAGTCAACTGTAAAAAGATACGCACCTGCGTGCGTTTTTTTATCTTTACCAAAGTATTTTCCAGATTGACCGTCTAAGATATCCCAAGAAGTAACAGCAGGATAATAACTAAAACAATTCCATAGCTCCAGCTCATCAAGTCGACGCCCAGGTACTTCTTTCGGGTCAAAACCTCTTTGTATAAAAGCTGAAATTGGTAGCCTATAAAAGACAGCACCGTTTTCCATGATTGCATGAAAGAGTATAGGACGTCCTGTAATCGATGATAGGCCAAATATAATGCAGTCTTCCACTTCTCCATGATGAGATTTAAGATCGTAGAGATATTCTCTCCTGATCTGTGCATAAGTCACAGGAATGTTTGCATTCAAATAGGCCATATATCATAAATTAATTAATTAACTAAAGCTATTATGATAATGATAGCAATGGCTACACCGATCTGTACTTTTCTGTCGGATTTAACCTTTGCAATTATTTTGTTTACTATTTCCATAGTTCCCTCCATTTTTATTTTATTATACCCCAATTTGGTCCAGATTCATAGTCTACTTTATTAGGAACTTCAAGAGAAACTGCATGTTCCATTATCTCTTTTATATGTGCTGCATGAGTATGGTCTATAACAGATATATCTAGTTCGTCATGTACCTGAATGTGTGGAATGATACCTTCCTTGTGTAAATCTATCATTGCTTTTTTTGTCATGTCAGCAGCTGATCCTTGTATTAATCTATTTAAAGCTTTGTATGTGTAAGCACGTTTAATTCCTGGTCCGTGTTCCAAGAGCGCTGCATCGTGGGGCAGAGCTTTATGAATTCCGAATTGATTAGGCTCCCACAAATGAAATCTACATAGTCTTCCAAGTAACGTTCTAACTTTACCCGATCCTTGAGCACGTTGCATAACATTGTCCATCAATTGTTTTACAAATGGAACTTTGTTGTGATATTGTTTAAATAAATCATCTGACTTTTCTTTAGATACACCTAACTCTGCTTGTAATTTATTTTTTCCCATACCATAGAACAGACCAAGATTTATGGTATTAGCCTGTGATCTAGGTATCTCTGCCATCTCTGCTACAATACTGTGAAAATCTGCATCATCATCGTGATACGCATCCAATACTTCGCCTGCTCCGTAAAGATTCTGTAAAGCTGCATAATGCACTACCAACCTAGGCTCTTGCTGAGAATAGTCAAATACACCCCATCTATGGCCCTCCTCGGGTATAAATAATGACCTAATCCGTGGTCCAAGTTCCTTGTTTCGCGCTGGTATTTGCTGTAAATTTGGATTTGAGTAACTAAATCTTCCAGTTACTGTTCCTCCATTGTCTCCTCTTAATTGATTAATTTCTGCATGTATTCTACCCTTGTAAGAATGTTTCAATATGGTATCAATAAATGTGGTATGGGCCTTGTTAATTTCTCTGGCTCGGGCTATTCGTTTCACCAGTGGGTGGGGGTGATTCTGTAAAAAGTTTTTAGTAAATGATGGAGAATTTGTTTTTTCGGTTGAGTCATATGGTAGGTTTAGTTTTTGAAAAACTTGAGCGATACTGCGTGCTGCCCATATTTGGGTATCTACTCCAGTTTCTTTTTTTACTATTTGTAAGCATTCTTTTTCTTCTTCAAGTAGTTCTCCTTTTAATTTGTGAGCTGATTCTATATCTACACGCACTCCTAAAAAACGCATATCGACTAAGCAAGGAAAGAGTTCTGTCTCTAACTGAAAAATAGATTTTATATCTTGGTGTATAATTTCTTTCTTTAACTCTTGCCAAAGCTCTAAAGTTATCTCAGCATCTTTTTCTGCATATTCGCCAACATAAATGGCAGGTAGTTTATACATTTCTGCCTTGGGGTCAACCCCCCAACTCTTTGCTGCTTCATATAAATTTGTTTCACTTTTTGTCTTTCCAGTGTATCTTTTACCACAGCTATTTAAGTCATAACGCATTTGATTTTCATCAACTAGGGCCGATGCAATCATCGTGTCAACAATTTTACCGTTAATACTTAAACCTAGCGATCTGATCCAACAAACGTCGTACATGGCGTTGTGAAATATTTTTGTGGCTGGTGTAGATAATACACCTTGAAACCATTTTAAAACTTTCTTACGATCCATATTACCGCCACCTTCGTGAGCAATTGGATAATAACCAGACCAACCTGGTACAGCCAATGATATTCCTACTACGTCGCCATTCTTAACTACAGAACCAGAACCCATTCGAGTATTTAGATTAGGGTCTTTAGTTTCTAAATCAATTGCGATTTCATCATATTTAGTAAGATCTGGAAAGTTTTCTGGTGGCAACCACTCTGTTTGTGGTGAAAATAAAGGTTTTTGTATCATTTAGTTATTCCCCATGAGTTTGATTTTTGTTTTGTTTCTTCTTTTGGTTTATCGGGATAGTCACGATCGATTGCCATTTGACAATAATGAATTGCTTTCTCCAAATCTTGTTTTTGTCCTTTCTGCTTGTGTCGGCATAAATATTTTATAGCGTTTCCTTCAGCAAAGGGCAAGTTATTTTTATTTATAAATTCTGATGGCTGAATAACCATAGACTGATAGTGAGATCCTCCGATTTGTTTTTTATAAACATCACTCATAGTATGAATCCTTTGTTATATTGTTTTGGTTCTATAATATGTAAATTTTCTTTTGTTCTAGTTGCACCCACATAAAATAATCTGTTTTCATCATCTGCATTTTTTTCATAAGTTTCCATAGTTGTTTTAGTAAGATCAGTTAAAAGAACTACGTTTTGTGATTCACCACCTTTAGCTGCATGTATAGTTGATAATTCTATTCTTGGTTTTTTATTTAATTGTTCACCATTAGCTCTCATCTTTCTTAAATATTCTACTCTTCTTGTTCCTGCATCATTTAATGATTCATACCAAACTTTTTTAGTTTTCAATCCATAATCTTTTGTAAGTTGATCTATTCCAAAAAAAGAACCTTTAGTCATACCCTTTATTTTTTCTTTTTGCCAATGATCTGGTCCCATGTATTTAGAAATTTTTTCAATTTGTTTAAAAGATAATAGTTGTCCTTGTCTTAAATGCTCCCAATCTGTAGCTGCCTCTTGTAAATCTTTCTCATAATTTCTTTTATTTTTAGTCTCGTAGTATAAACCTTTACGATATAAAGTATCTTCTACTTCTTTTAACATATGTTTAGTTCTAGCTAAAACTAACCATTCGCCTTTTGACATATCAACTGAATCAACATCAAAATGTCTATGCAAACTTCCTTCATTAGTTTTAGGTTGCCAAGTTTTATCTATTCTATTTCTAATTCTATTTATAATACCCATAGCAAGTTTATGAACTTTCATGGGTATTCTATGTGATTGTATTAATGGAAGGTTAATCATTTGATCTTTAAGTGCTATAAAAGAATCTACGTCAGCACCAGCCCATTTAAATATTGCCTGGTCATCATCACCTGCAATAAAAGTATCTTCTGTTTTATTCCAAATAGTTTTTGTCATATCCCATTGCATAAGAGATAAGTCTTGTGCTTCATCAATAAATACAACATCAAAGTTTGGAGATTTATCTGATTTTATAAAATCTAAAATCATATCGTTAAAATCAATTAAGTTATATTCTTTTTTATATCTTTTTAATTCGTTATAAATAATATGTAATTTGTCTAATTCTAAATCTTGAGTATGTTCTCGTTTATTATATTGTTGTTCAGGTGTAATATTTCTTAATTGTGCTAATTGTATAATTTGTAGGTATTCACTATCAGAAGTAAATATACCATGATCTTCTTGGTGTTCTGCATAAGATACTGGAAAGCCTAGTTTTTTTCCAAGATCTTTATAATGTCTTGGTTGCATAACTTGATCTTTTTTTAATCCTAATTTTCTAAATGCTAATGAATGTAATGTTCTAAAGTAAGGTAAATCATCTTCGGTTAAATTAAATTTTTTAACAGCCCTATCTCTAGCCTCATATGCAGCTTTTTGAGTAAAAGCAAAATAACCTATTTTATCTGGATCAGTTTCTTTTAAATAACTATCTACTTTATTTAATAGTGTAGTTGTCTTACCTGTGCCTGGTGGTCCTAATACTATTGTTTTCAAAATATATCTTTCGGCTTAAGTTCTTTTTGATTGTAATCATCTTTTTTCTTATCAAATTGTTTTACTGTAAAAACAGAAGTTCTTTCTTTTCCTACTCTTTTTTTATCATCACAATTACAATGATCTTTTAACATTTGTGCTGTACGTTGATAATTTATTTCCCATCTTTGTCTCACTAAAAATTTACTATAAAACATACTAAAAACAAAATGATGATATCCACCACTAGTCCATACTCCACCCTTCTTAAGATCATTTACATCAGAACCTATATGTCTATTCAAACAAAACTCTTCTAAATGATTTTTTAACTGATCCGCAGTTGTTACGCCTTCAGGTGGTTCTACAGGTTCGTGATTCTTCATTAGTGGATTTATAATCATATCCCAGTCTTTAGGTTTAACTGTAGGTGGTTTAAAATCTAATTGTTCCATACATGCTTCCTGAAATAAACTCTGTTGTTTTAAATATTTAACATTCTCTAAATGTAGTCTTTCTCCATCTACATTAAGATAGTAATATGGTTTTTCTAATTTTATTTTTTGTAAATCTGCTAATAACGGAAATACTAATTCTTCGCCTATTCCATATTTTCTAGTTTTACATAATTTCTTATCACACAGATTACACATAGGTGTATCATTACATTTATATCCCCATTCTTTTTTATCATGTTGTCGTTTAATAATGTCAATTTCTGATTCACTTAGTGGACTTGTTGATGCTGCGATATTAAACATGGTAATTCTACTTTTCCACTCTGCTGGCCATTTCTTTTTGGCATATACACCATAATGAAACATTGCATTGTTACGTCCACCCTCTGGTATTTTATTTATTGACATAAGTTCTATGCACGGAGGCCCATCAGAAAATTCTGATTGAGGCCTCTGCACTTTTACGAGACCAACATCTAATTGTTTTACGTTATTAATGATCTCATAAAATTCTTCTAAACTTGCTGCATTACCATCTTCTTTAAATGCATATCTTGTTGTGTTATCGCCATTAAAGTATGGTAAATTTAAAAAATTTCCTGTGTCGTCTTGTGATTTTAATCTAATTTGTTTTGGAAAAACTTCTGATCCGCCGTATCCTAGTAGTGTTTTTATTTCTGTAAGTTTGTCTCTCATTCTTTCTGCGTTTACAGGTTTCTCTAAAAACAGAAACACATGAGCGCCCCCGCTCTTTGACCTACATACTACTAGTGGTAAATTAAATTGTTTTATTTTATCTATTAATTTTTTGTGATCAAACCCTGCGTATGAATCTATGTCTACACATCCCCATACACATTCATTGTCATCGTTAATTGGAATTATTCCTAAACTTTGTGTGCCTTGTAAATGCTTTGACCAAAGTTCATCTGTAACTGGTTCTCTTACTACAAAAGATTGTCCTTTAACTTTTTCTCCGTTGTTATTTGCAGGACCAACTTTAGTGCAACCATGTGCTCGTTCTAAACCTTTAAATATATTTTTAAATTTCTCTATCATAAATTGTCTTGGGCGTTTCCACTCTCGCTTCCACGCCCAATCCTAGGAATCTAACTTACGTTAGATGATTAATATGGAGAATCTGTTTTTGATTCTTCAGATCCGTGTTTAACTTGCACTTCACCTTTGCCTAATCTTTCAGCAAAACTTTTTGCAATTCCATAAACACCTTTATCTGAAATAGGACCAACTTTTGTTACTTCCCATCCAAACCATGTTCCTTTGTCATTAGACATTTGAACAGTCTTTAGATTATAAATGTGGCTGTATGTTGGCGGAGTAAATAATCCATTCTTACCATTTAGTTTAATACCCATCATGATTGAATTCCATTTTCTACTAATTTTTAATTGAGTAGCTTTCATAGAAATCAAAGCAGTTGATGGTGTATCACCTAAAACTACTACAAAATGATTTGCAGTATTTTCTAGATAATTACCACTTGGTAAACGATCTTTAAAAGATTTATCTCTAGTAGTTGTGCTCACAATATCGCTATCCGCATTGTGAATTGCTACTGGAGAACCTTTTCCTTCGCCTCTGTCTTGCCATTCTACGTATTTTCTTTCGTAAAATACTGGCAATACATTTATTCCTTTACTACCATCAAAAATTTCATTTGTGACAGTGTTAAGGATCATGCCTGGTTCTGCACCTTCGACATACTTACCATCTCTTTTATTTACTTCAGGAGATAGTTGTCCTAAGACTTTCAGAAAAGGTAACGCAAGATCTTCTTGCGTCATATTCTGAGAGCCAGCATTTGCATCAGCCTCGAATAAATTCGTAGACAGTGCACCTGCATTTTCTTTTTTAGCTATGCTTGTTTCTTGGTTCATAGTTATTGTTTCCTTTTTATTGTTGTTTTATTTCCAACGAATACGTTGAAAATTTCCGTTGGCATTTCTTTTCCTGCCTCTATACGCTCACGGACTAACGCTTTAAGAGTCATGGGTTCTACCTTCATCTTTTGTGTTGGTTGAAACCCACGCCCTTGTGCAAGTTTGGCATAATCAGCCGCCTTGTTTTCTTCGTTACGACCAAAAGATACGGATATCTCATTTTTGATTATATCTCCTAGTCCATTGTTACGAAGCCATTTAAAAGCCGCTTCTTTATTTGCTAGAGTAATTGTAGCGCTGTAGTGCGGCTTAACATCTACCGAAGATCCATCCATAAGTTTTAAATGAGATAAACCCATTTCACTCATCATAGTTGGAATTACTTCTCCAGATACATGTTCAATTTGTTTTTTCTTTTCTTTCAATGCTTCTTCTTGTATTTCAAGTTGTTTTTGCATTGACTCCAATCTTTCAACTTGATCAGCTAAAGATTGTATGTTACCAGTTTTTTTAATGACCTCCTGTTGGTCCTTTTCAAAATCAATCATCTAATTCTCCTTTCTCGTATAAATTAATTGATATGGGATAATATTTTCTTTCTTGTTTATCCCACTTTAATAGATTGTATTTTCCATTTGTAATATCAGAAACTATAGAACATGCTACACCTATTATTGCAGGATCTCCTGTTAATAATAAATAATCTTCTTCATTAAAATCCTTTAAAGCTTTTCTTAATTTAAAAATTAAAGGACCTGGTGAAAAAATTATTTGTGAAAATTCAGGTAATAGAAATTTAAATTTTCCGTATTCAGAAGCGCCCATAATATTAATTTTAGGGTTCCCTGATTGTGTCCCTGTGATTTCTTGTACGACATAAACTATTTTTTCTTTCATGCCTTGACATATAGTGGAAGATAGATTAAATGTCAACCCATAGAAAGAAGAAAATTATGAAATATAAATTTAAGACAAAACCGTATGCGCATCAAATGACTGCGTTAGAAAAGTCATGGAACAGAGAAACCTTTGCCTATTTTATGGAAATGGGTACAGGTAAAACAAAAGTATTAATTGATAATGCTGCTATGCTTTATGATAAAGGTAAAATAGATGGTGTTCTAATTGTGGCACCTAAAGGTGTTGTTAAAACTTGGTATGAGCAAGAATTGCCAACTCACCTTCCAAATCATGTGGAAAATGTGTCTGTATTATGGCAACCAAATATTACAAAAACACAACAAGAAAAATTAGAGAGTCTATTTGAAATAGACACAGCTCTTCATATTTTAGTTATGAATGTGGAAGCTTTTAGCACAACTAAAGGAACTGATTTTGCTTCTAAATTTATATCTTCCCACAATACCCTAATGGCCGTTGATGAAAGCACAACAATTAAAAACCCTAGTGCAAAAAGAACTAAAAATATTCTTAATTTAGCTACTAAAACTAAATATAGAAGAATTATGACAGGTTCTCCTGTTACTAAAAATCCTTTAGATTTATATTCGCAGTGTGAATTTTTAAGTCCGTGGTTATTGGATTTTACTTCATTTTATGCATTTAGAAATAGATACGCTCTCATGAAAACAATACATGTTCGAGGTCGTTCAATACAAGTTGTAGATAAATTTCAAAATTTAAGTGAGTTATCCGATCAATTAAAAGGATTTTCATACAGGGTCTTAAAAGAAGATTGCTTAGATTTACCAGAAAAGAATTGGACTAAAAGACAAATTATTTTATCTTCAGATCAAAGAAAAATTTATACTGAAATGAAGGAAAATGCTCTTGCACATCTAAATGGTAAAGTAACATCTACTATGACTGTTTTAACTCAATTGATGAGATTACATCAAATTACATGTGGTCATTTTACTGCTGATGATGGCACTATACAAAAAATAGCTAATAATAGAATTAGTGAGTTAATGAACGTTTTAGACGAATTGGAAGGAAAAGCTATAATTTGGGCAAATTACCAACACGACATTACAAACATTATTAGAGAAGTTGTTAAGGTTCATGGTCCAGGTTCCATTGTTGATTATTATGGGCTTACGCCTCAAGATGAGAGACAAAATAACATACGTAAATTTCAGGACGACCCTAAGTGTCGGTTTATAGTTGGAACGCCAGCTACGGGCGGCTATGGCATTACTTTGACGGCTGCAAACACAGTAATTTACTATTCTAACGGATATGACCTAGAGAAGCGATTACAGTCCGAGGACCGTGCACACCGAATAGGTCAAAAAAAGAATGTCACTTATGTGGATATTATTGCGGAAGATACAGTTGATGAAAAAATTGTTAAGGCTCTTAGAAATAAAATTAATATTGCCTCTCAAGTTCTAGGAGAAGACTTAAAAAAATGGATTTAATCCAGTAAAACGTAGGACTATACGCGTAGCGCGCGCAAATTTTCTATTCTACAACTTGGCCTTTTTCCCACTTCATTTCGGGAAGACCGTTTTCGTAGCGTTTGCCATCAAAAGTGAGAATTTGTTTTCTGTTAGCACCTTTTTCATTGTAACTCACGTGAATCCAGCCCGCTTGTCCATCGTCGGGTTTGTAGAACTCGAGAATACATTGATCAAAATCTACATTATTAGTCAGCCAATAAGCGACTTTAATATTAGGAACTCCATTGATTTCAAAGTCACAAGCCTGACCTTTTGCATGTTGCGACGTTTTTTTGCTGCCGATCGCCTCACACAGCGCCTCGGACCTGTAGCCGGACGATACCATAATAGGTTTGTCAAAGTGTGCACGAACTGGTTCAAGTATTTCATAGCATACGTTTTCCAAGTTTTTTATTTCACCAGCTCCTGGAGTATTGTCAATACCTCTACGCGCAGCAACCATACTACGTGTCATCTCTTCAAGAGTAAAATGTTTTGATAGTCTCATATTTCCTACCTTATAATTAAAGTGAATATAACATATGCCATACCTGTAATCAAGGCCCCAACAGACACTAATAAAATACTTTCTATTCTGTTAATTTGATGTTCTAGTTTGTGAATTTTATCGTAAGTTTGTTTCTGCATAATTCTACATAATTTTTCATGAGAGTCTATTCGTTGTAATGCGTTTTGTTTTTTCATAATTATTTAAGAATTAATTTAACAATTGATTTTTCACCTAAATATATTTCAGTCTCAGCCAATGATTTTATACACTGATATTGTACACGTTCTTTTGATTCACGTTTTGCTATACGTGCCCCTTTAAGGCATACGGACATCGAGGGTTGAATACGATGTTCTTTAATTTCTTGGTTGACTATCATCAATAACGCTATTACTATTTCTTCCAAAATTTTATCCTCCGTTACCGTTTTTATAATGTATTTCTCTGTTAGAGTCTTTAAGTTTTTCTACATCTGATTGTAGTTTTTTTACTTGTTCATCCAAAAATCTTATCATAACTTCATTATGAATTCCAGCTTCTTGTTGTTCCTGTAATTTTTCTACTTGCTTATACAATTCCTCGATAAGCATAAATTGTTCTGAATCAGCCGGAAGACTTCCTAAAGTACCCCGAGGCCACCCTATTCTAAAAGCTGTGTTTTCTATAAGATCCTTTTCCATTAGTTCTAATTTTGTTGAGTTTGAATTTAATTTTTCTTGGATACCAAAAAAAGCCCAGGTGCCGATTGCGACCAGCGCGATCAGGCTGGCAACCGTTTTCATCGGCATTTGTACGGCTGCTTCTTCTGAAATTTTAAGTGCCATTATGTTCTCCTAGCAATCACTTGTTCGCTTGGTGATAGTAGTGCACTTTGCGTACGTGTCAAGCCTGTTTGTTGGTTAATTTGTGGCTTACTTGCTACTAATTTTTGATCAGGCATAGGTGTTTTTGATAGTGGTGCTGCATTAGCGTTTGAACTTATTAAACCAGATAAAGGACTTATTAATTTTTTAATTTGTTCTTGTATAAGAGGAACACTTTTTTGTAAGAAAGTTTCTTCTTTTTTAATTTGTCCATATTCATCATACGTTATATTACCTCTGTCATCCTTTAGTGCCCCTTGTTCCTCTGGTCTATAGCCACCTTCCCATGTACCAACTATTCGTCCATTTTTTATTACTTGTTCTCCATTTTCATCTAGTGTTGGCACAAATGTTCTAGGAAAAAATTCTCTTTCTTCCCAGTTTTCTTTAACTTCTTCTAATTGATCTTTAGGATACACAAAATCTTCGTCAACATAATAACCAAATTTTTTAGACTTTTCAGTTTTTTGTTCAGCAACTTTTTCTAAGTTTTCAACTTTTGTTTCAAACCTAGGTTCAGAAAAATTAATAGGAGTAAAAACACCTTCCATTAAATTGTTAATCATTGTGTTATTTACTCTAGATTTTTTAAGAATTTCTCTTATAGTATCATCATCTAAATCTAACATTTTAAGGTCTTGTATTTGAACATAAAATTCTTTTTGAACTTTAAAAGCTTGTTGTTGCATTTTATCAAACTCATCCACCATTATAGATGGAGGACGATCAAAATAGTCTCGTGTCTTATAAAATTTAGTTGTTTCATCAGCTGCTCTATTTTTTCTAAGCATGTCGGATGCAAACCATTTTAAATCTCTTTTAGCATCTACTCTTACAATTCTAGTTCCAGTAAATAATGCTGCTAATTCATCTCCTAGTCTCATAAGGGCTCCTGCTCCTGATACATCTCCCTGCGCTGCTCTCCATATTTTTGAACCACTATTAACTACTCCAGGACTAACACCTTTAAGAATATGAATTAATGATTTATTAAACTTATCTTCTAATGTATCATCTGGATTATATATACGAGAACCATCAGCAGTTCTACCATCACGTCCAACTAATGGACCAAATTTTCCACTTGAAACATCTTGAAATCTTTCAAGACCAATAGCAGGACTTAAAAATGGTGATAAAAATTCTGCAAGTGATCCATTAGGATCAAACATTAACATCATAACATATGCTTCTGTTTCATTAGGACTTAATTTTTTCTTAGCAGCCATAGATAATGCTGCTTGGATAGGTCTTTCTAAAACATCATATGGACTGAAGTATGAGAAATTAATGTAAGCAGATTCACCATTTATCCATGGTTCAAGAGCTATGAAGTCAGAGTTTTTGTCCCATGTAGGAGCACCTGAACGTGAGTATGCTTGCCACTGTTCTTTACTTGAGTTTGTTAGGAAGTATGAAAGAGCTGAAAGCCCTGCACCTATTCCTTTTACAGCCATATAACCTCCCATCAGTTGCTTGTAACCCATTTGACGTAGCACTGGGTTGTCTGATGCTATATGTTTTAATGACATATTTATAGAAGTTACACCTGTTCTTAACATTTCTGAAGGAAAAGATACAAAGTTACCAAACAAAGGAATCTTTCTTATTTCTTTTATGACTGGTGGTACTTTACTATAAGTTGGATAAGTATTTCTTAACATATATGCTGCTGCTTCATCTAATGCGTCATCAAAACTTTTTAATTGACCAGTTATTAAATGTTTTTCATTAAAAGTTTGTCCGTGTAATTTAAAGAAGGCTTTTATGTCATCCATTTTTCTTAAAGCAGCTGTTAAATCTGATTTAAAAAATTCAAAACCATATTGTTTCCAAAGGTTATCTCCACCAGCATATAGTTTTGTAACTTTGTCAGTTGGAAGTGTTTTAATAAGTCTTTCAAACATTTCATCATCAGTATTAATTCTTCCGTCTCGTAAATTTTTCATTATTGCTCTTAACTCACTAGCAACAACGTTTTCATCCCAGATTCCAAGTCTTACTAATTTTTCAACATACTTATTAAATTCTACTTCATCAATTCCTCCTCTAACATTTTTTCCTTCTCTGAATATATCTCTTATGACCATTCTCATAGAATCTGCTACACTAGCAGCACCACCTACATGACCATTCCATAAAGCAAAAAATGAAGCAGATGTGACGTTACGAACTTGAGTTTGTGGTGAGTATAGTGTTTTACCCATTTGTGTTCCAACTTTTAATTGAAGCATTTGTCTCCAGACAGCTGATCTAACTGCTTTGTCTAAAAAATTTTCGGTTCCTCTAAACATTTGAACCAGTTCGGGTGACGTATATAAACCTTGTAGGTTAGTTTTTAACATTCCTACATTATTAATTTTAGTTATTTCTTCTGCTCCTGTGTATGTACTTCTTGCTAATTCTCTTGATCTAAACAGCCAGCCATTTTTTAAACCAATCTCAGCCATTCTATCAAAACCTAGTTTAGTGTATGAAGATGAAACAGCATCTGCTGCTGTCATTAAAACTTGTGATCTTAGATTTTTTTCTTCTCCTAATAATTTTCTAATAACTTTAGGAAGTTCTTCTCCTGTTTTTAAAAATCTATAATCAAATTTTCCCTTGTCTGCAACCATTCGCAAGTGTATAGTTCCTATGTCTTGCAATTGTTTGATAGGATTTTTTCCTCCTTGCTTCGCTGTGTGTAAAATATCATCAACAATATCATCAGAGTATTTTTCAAGAATTTTATTTCCTTTAAGAGTTTTGCCATAAGCATCATTAGCAGCTTTTCTTAAATCTTTATTTCTTCCAACAACATTTTTTAAAATCCAGTCTCTAGCTTCTTTTCTAATTAATGGGTCAGGAGTAAAGTTAGGATTAGTAAATGTTGCAAAAGATTTAACTAAATAGTTTTTTAAATTTCCTGTAAATGTTTTTTTTAAACTTGCTATAACTTCATTTTTAGAATCTTTAGGTAAGTTTTTTCCAAAAGTTCTTAGTGTTTCATCTAAGACTTTTCTTAAATCGTGCGCTAATGATAATATTTCCTTTGGTAAAGTTTTATTTTTTGAAAGTGTGCCTTGTAAATAACTAACGGTGTCATCTAATAACATTTTTTCATATGCTTGAGAATTGTGCCCAGTGTTATATCTTTTTTCATATTCTTTACCTAATTTATATGCTCTTTTCTCTATTGAATTCATTAGTTTATCAAATCGTTTAGCATTACTTTTTATTTGAAGCATAACTTCTTCACCAATACCTTCGATATCTTTAGGCATTTTTCCAAAGGATCTAAACCAAGACAAAACATTATCTAAGTTTTTTATTCTTCTTTTATATTTATCTGGACTAGTTACAGAAAACATTCTCCAGTCTTTAAAAGCAGGCATTTGTCTAAAAGGCAATTTACCAACAAGCATTGGAGCTATCATTCTTTTCAAAGCAAAACTTGTTGACACGCTGGTTGCCTTTGCAATAGCTGATCCTGCTTCTGATACTCCAGGCGTTCTTGCTAAAAGATAAGAGGCTCCAGAGCCTACTTTACCTATACTTCTAAAACCTAAACCTAGTGTTGCTTCTCCAACAGGTCTTGCAAAGTGTTTATACATTTGTTGTAAAGTTTTTCCTAAAATTGGAAAGAAACCTCCTATTATTGTTCCTTCAACTCCATATCTAAGTCTGTTTCTAAAATCTGCTGCTGCCTTTTTTTTACCAGTTAACTTAGAAGTATCTTCCATTTTTTGAAATAAAGGTGGAATCGTTCTTGCTGGACCAGAAGCTATAAAATCTGTTGCACCAACAATTGATGCATCTCTAACAACTCTTTGTGCAATTTTAGATGCTTTACTTGTGCCCATTTTTTCTAAAAGATTTTTTACTTTTTGAATAGCTTTAGTACGTCCCCCTATTTTAGCTATTATTGTTGATGGAACACCAAATTGAATTAGTAAGGAAGTTATATCTCCTTGCCATGTTTCAGGAGCATCTGGTTGACTCTTTTGCATTATCTTATTAAACTTATCTCTAAATTCTGAGTTAGATAAAAAATCTGTTCCCATAAATAATAGATCACCTATACTCCAACTAAGTGTGTGTGATCCAGATTCTATTGCTTTTGCAATATCATCAAATCCATCAATATAATCTCTTTCGTTTATCTTTCCTTCTCTAATGAACTTAACTGGATCTGGGTGTTTTCCTTTCTTAGCTAAGGACTCTGCCATAGCTATTCTTAAATCTGGAGCCAACGTAAGACCAAGAGTTAACAGGCCTTCACTGTCTTTTAAAAAATTCCAACGAACAGGTTTTTTAGTAGCAGCTATATCTTCCGCAATAACTTGTTGAAATACTTTTTGCCACTCAGGTATATTATTTATTTTTTTTCTTTTTTTATCTACCTCAGGTCTTTTATCGTATCTTCCTAAAGCTGGCATATTATCCTCCTGAAGGTAGGACTAAATTAACACCATATTTTTTATTGAAATTAGCTATATCTTGCTCTGTTTGAATAGAAGCAAAATCTTCTAAAGCTTCTGAACTATTAGCTAGTAGTCTGACAATATCATCTCCTACTTCTTGTGGTAATCTTGCTCTTAATTCTTCATAAGTAATACCACTTAATTCTTGAGGCATTTCTCCTTGGTCCGTGGGCACTTGTGCATGAGGCATAGCAGTAGGTATACCACCAGCTACATCTCCACCACCTTGATAACCAACTCTACCACCGTCTGCTTTAAGGTCTGCTGAAGAACCAAACAATGTCATTTGTTCATAAAAATCTAAATATCTTTTTCCTACTTCAAATATAAGTGCTTCCGTACCACCACCATATTTATCCCCTGCTTTAGCCGTGTAAAACAATGCTTCACTTATTTGAATTTTTTGACCAGGATTATCAGGATCATCAACTGTTATTATTTTTTGACTAGTTTTTAATTGGCTTTTAATTTTATTTTTTACACTTTTTGCATAATCTTTATCTTCAAATAAACTTTGTATCGCAGGATTTTCTTTTTGATATTGGCCTATCTGTGCCCAAAGAGTATTTTTTTCTCTATTCCATTCTGTAGAATCCATTGTATCTTTTGCATCTAATAAATCATGCCAATCTTTCATGTAACCAGCCATTGCATTAGCTGCTTGTTCTTTAGAAAACATTTTACTTCCACCTTCTGAACCCATTATATCTGCTTGTGCTCCAATTAATGTTTTAAACATATCTGATTCACTTGCATATTGTTGAAGGTCTGCTTCTTTTTTACCCGCTAAATATTTTTCATAAGGTTCTTTAGCTGATGTTGCAGCTTGTTGAAATATATTCCCTGCTCTTGGTCTTGATACTAAATCAAGTCCTGTGCTAATTAAAAAATCAGAAAGTCCTGTATCTCTTGGCCTGTAAGACATAGTACCAGCTAGTTCTCTTAACTGAGGAATAGTCATGTTTCTTATAGAACCAAGTTGGTTTACTTTTTGATCTTCTGAATTTCCTGTTCCTTTATACCCTTGTCTTGGTTGTAGCCCTGAAGTAATTCCTTCAGCGACACCACCGATTCTAAACATTGGTCTTCTTAAAGTTCTGTTCATTATACTACACCTTGAAATCCTGCTGAACCTTGTCCTAATGCTTTATAAATTCCCGCACCAGTCGCTCCTATTCCAAGAGCCGTG
>Ga0208030_1000647_pt1 | contig 23014 bp, 32 predicted proteins | sample MalvirDeepMed_M9_FD_184246 | JGI IMG/M metagenome (GOLD analysis project Ga0208030, IMG submission 184246) | Marine viral communities from the Global Malaspina Expedition - Malaspina viral metaG DeepMed_M9 (SPAdes) (version 2) | ecosystem: Environmental > Aquatic > Marine > Oceanic | place...
TTCTAAGAATGTTGGTGGCTTCCTTCATTTGTCGTCGTGGTAGTGAATCTTGGTTATAGCGGTGTTTCTCAACTTCAGGTGATTGTGCGCGAAACTCTGCGGGGTGCCAGGACGTAGATTCGTCACTCCCGCCTTTAGAGATTGATGGTACTTTTCGGATATGTCCCCACCACTCGATACCGTCGTCGTTTGCCAAGGCGATAGATGTTTGAGTTGTCGGCTGGCCACGACCGCTGGTGTCGCCTCCTCAACGTAACTAGGGTTCCGGTGTAGGATGTGTCGATCATCCGTGGCATGATCTTTCATCTCTACCGCTTTGACCCTATCGTTTAGGGATCTCCAATCACTACCACGCAAGTCATGGTAGTGGTGCATATACAACTTGTACCCCTCACGTTCAGCCCTTGCATGCTCCGCTGGCGTATGGCCGGGAGCGACACCAGGATCATGCCCCCTATTATAGCTGACCGGATTAGCATGCCATCCCGCTGCCCGATGCTTGCGGTCTTTAAGCATCTCAAACTCGGCAGATCCCAGCTTACCACCTAGATGCTCCGAGTAGTCCCTTGGAGTCCAGAAAGTCCGCTGCCCCCTGTTGGTCCGACTCCAATAGTTGTGTGCTCGTTGCAAGACATCGTGATCGCTCTGATATGGCATTTCACCAAAATCAGCATCCTTGTGGATGTCGCCTGCATAGCTATGCATGACATCTGCTAGATACTTCGCCCTGCCTAATGAGTAGTTGGGGAATCCTTCGACTGGCTTATGATCTGGCACCGAGGACACACGAAGACCAGTAGGGGCGTGAGTTACGACATAACCACCGTAGGTATCTTCCGTTTCTGGGTTGTGATGTACGGCATACAGCCCTCTACGGTGCAGAGTCTCCACCGTTTTAGGACCGTCAGGCATCATGACCTGATGCTCGTCCCGCTTCTGCGCCTTCCTAAGAATATTGGTGGCTTCCTTCATTTGTCGTCGTGGTAGTGAATCTTGGTTATCGGACTGCCTCTACGAACAGCAGCCTGTAAAGTCGGATGCCCCGTTGGGGGGATTACTGGCACACCTCGACGTGTATCTATTGAAGTCCTCATCCACTTATGCCCTGCGCCCAACGGTCCATACTCTGGGTTACGATAGATGACATGATGAGCAGCCGCTCCTTTGGACTCTAATGCTTTGACACTGTGCTCTAGACTCTTCCAATCAGACGCATCTTTATTCACACGATACTTAGCTTGCTGACTACGACCCCCAATTCCCCACTTAGTCCATTTTGGTTCTGCCGACCAACCTCGTTCTTTGTGCTCTGGTTGGCTGAGTAGCTTGTACTCACCTGCCGCCGCCGGTCCCCAATGCCACTGGAATTGGTGAGCCGTTTCGGGGTTAAAATCAGGTTTTAGTGGTTTGTTGCGGTAATGGATCTTGGTGATGGTAGCCGCTGGAAAAGACCTTTTGGAAGAATCAAATCCGAACCGCCCCGAGAGAGCGTCTGAGAAGTCCCTATGCCAACTGCGCCCCACCACCCCCCCTGTGTGGGTATCCACATGAGTAGTCATCCACGGATGAGCATTCGGATGAAATCGGGAAGGTGGGGTAATGTGGCTAGAATAGTTTGGGTTCCTTTTAATGGTATGACGGTACTTGCCAGGTTCCCAATCCTCCCAGAATTTCTGATGTGCATGAAGATCGTCTTCGTCGTGTGGATACCAATGCCGTTGGTGGTCATAGTCCCCGGTTCTAAGCTCTACTGATTTAACATTGGCCCCACCTGATTTTAATCCGATACTGCCCTCATTTGGGTCGTCGTCACCCCAGCCATTCATTAACTTCTGTTCAGGTCGCTCCCACGACGTGCGCCGAGAATGTGGTTTTGAGTGCCAACCCTTGGATTTGTGCTCTGGTTGGCTTAGTAACTGGTGCTCCTTATAGGACGACTCATCATTCCAATGGTCTGGATTATTGGGGTCAAGATTCTCCCCGAGCGCCTTCCTAAGAATATTGATTGCTTCTTTCATTTTGGATCGTGGTAGTGAATCTTGGTGATGGTAGCTGGTGGATAGGCGCGATCCCGCTGCTCGCTCCGCTCCAGAGTTGGCATATGAGAATGATACCTATCCCTGTCGCTAATAGCGTCCTCCAGATCCATATGCCAACTCTCACCTACTACCTTTCCTGTGTGGGTATCCACATGAGTAATCTTCCAAGGTTTTTCAGTTGGGGGCATCAGATATCTAGGTGGTGAAGTCCCACCTGGATTCTTATGGATAATGTGGTGAAACCTACCGGGCTCATAATGACTACTTCTAAGCTCTATTGCTTTGACCTTGTTTGGATCACCGTAACCGGAGGTTGATCCGCCATAATAAGAGTCGGATTCCCCAGGAGGAAAAATTCGGTGAGTATGTGCAGTTGAAGAACGATGCCACGGCAATGAAACCCAACCCTTCTCCTCATGCTCTGGTTGGTTGAGTAGTTGGTGCTCGTTGTAGGACGACTCATCATGCCAATGGTCTGGGTTATTGGGATCTAAATGGGCGGTTAGCGCAGCATTGGAATGGAACTCTCTCGCACCCTTATGGGCATGAGCTAATGCCAGAAAGTTTCTCCGCTCTGTATCCCCGAAGTTTCGATGCGGAGCCCCGTACAGTTTATAGTAGGCATCCTGCCAATAACTATGTTTAGCAGCAGCATCCTCATGATCAGACGGAGCCCACGCCTTCTCACCGGGCTTCGTGTATGATCTCTGGATCGCGTGACGGTGCCCGTGATCCTCCCATCGCGGTCGTAGTGGACCGAAGGGGAGGCCCGCCTCCAAAGGGGGGACAGGTGACGGAGGAGCCCAAATCGCATGACCACCCCGAGTAGTACCAATTTCCCACGCTTCCGTATGCCCGAGCGCCTTCCTTAGTATGTTGATGGCTTCTTTCATTTGTTCCGAGAGAAGATTGGCATCTTCCGCATGTGCTCCACCATCGCCTTATGAGCATCCCCCACGTTCACCCGCTCAATCACTGAGCCCCGCATGTACTTCTTGAACCTGCCTGTTTGATGAGCGTGCTCAAATGCGTACCGCAAAAACTTAGGGTCCAATACGGTCGGATCTGACCTGACTGCATAGGTAGTGGCTGATGGCTCCTTCGCTGGCTTCCCCGCGTTGGCTCCAACGGAATGAATGTGAAAGTCCCCCTCACTACCTGGACTGTGAATAGTGAACGGGTGCCCCTGCTGGGACTTCCTAAGAATATCTATGGCTTCTTTCATTTGTCGTCGTGGTAGTGAATCTTAGTGATGTGTGCGTTCTCTTTGCGAACAGAGTGGATGGCACGCCGCAAAGCGTTATGAAAACTGTGTGACACTTCACCACTATGACTATGAACATGGGAGATCTTCCACCTCGACCTGGGCCGACTGCTGGTGTAGGGGTGGGATGGATCAAAGTCTGGGTTGGGATGGATTATATGGTGGTCAGGCTCATCCCAACCCATGTTAGCCCGACTTCGCTTATCAACATCCCTAGCTTGTTTCCACGCTGAGTGGTCATCACCTGGATTACCCCCACGATTACCGCTTAGAATACCCTCAAGACCCCCACCCCACCGAGAAGGAGGAACAGTCCGTAATTCCACAGCCTTAATATCCGCACCGCTGTCACTCTCCATAGACCGGGGGTGAGGCGTAGAGTAATAATCATGTCCTGACCATAGTTTCTGATACTGATTTGGACTTGGACCCGCGCTATCCCGCTGGGGCCTGTGATGCGGTATATAGATGCGACCGGGTTGCCAACCCTGTGCTTTGTGTTCTGGTTGGTTGAGTAGCTTGTACTCGTTGTAGTGTGCGGGGTGCTTCCAATGAGTTGGATCATCTGGGTTAAATTGAGAGTGTTTTGAATTCGCGGGATCATACACTCCATGCGCGCTGACACCCATGCCGTCATCCATCTGGACGCCAGCACCTCTCGCAGCCTTCCTAAGAATGTTGGTGGCTTCTTTCATTTGTCGTCGTGGTAGCCAACATTAGTGATGTGAGCATAGTTTTGGTTCACCTTGACCGCAGTACGCAGAGAGCCATAATGCCCAACCGACGTAGATACTTCACCATTAGGGCGCGTCAGCGACAACGACCACTTTCTGTGCTGACGCTCACTAGAGTTGGGATCATGATTCGGATTCCGGTGAACAGTGAACTTGCTCGTATCGAGCTTCGAGTGCCGGTCATCGAGAACACCCCCAGGACCACCGGGGTGCGGGGCTCGCCCGCTACCTTGCCGCCAACCATAATGACGGTTTGGGGGAGTGAACTCCACAGAGTGAACACTGTTCTCTAGCTTACCCCAATCGGAATTGGGGTGGTTTATCTTCCGCTCCCAATGGGAATGATCGAGATTGAAGGAGAGCCTAGCCCGACCATCATTGGAAGGACCATACGGACCCTTATCATCATGGAACGCATCAGACACAGCCCTCGAATGGTAGGGTAGCCTGTTATGAGCACCCAAAAATGCAGGATGTACACCGTCAAATTGACCCGTGGACCCAATCACCACTGGGCGGACATCCCAACCCTTCTCCTTGTGCTCTGGTTGGTTGAGTAGGTCGTGCTCTGCCTTCTCTTTGGGATTAAACCACGCATCGGGATGAGCCGCTCGATCAGGATTCACCACCCGGTGATTGGAATTAGGCCCAACCTGTACCGTAGTCGGGGGAAGATCGGGCCTAGCCACACGAATATGCCCGTTGTGATCACGGTGAGAACCGTCATCCATATTCGGTAGGTGGTGTTCCCACTCCCGATCCGGTTTATCAGACGTGAATGGAGAGAGCGCCTTTCTAAGAATATTGATTGCTTCTTTCATCCTATCTCCCTAACCAATCCAAACAGGAATATACACCCCGTAGTGCTAGGTGTATAATTTACTCCTCATCGTCGCCTGAAATAAGCCCATCCGACGCCCGCCCATTCCAAATGAGTAGCTTAGTGATGCACTCGTCCAACCGCTCGTTCACGCCACTGACTCTGCCATCACCTGTGGTGACGCACTCAGCAATCCGGTCATCACAGACTGCCGACAATGAAGCAATGAAGTCGTTTGTCTCATTGAGTTCCGCAACGCACTCGGCGTACTGCTCTCGTTCGTGCTCGATCTGCCCATTAGCGACAGCCCAAGTGCCCCCGGCAACAGCGGTGACGATCCCCATGACGATTGCGATCTGACTCTTGGAAATGGATTCCGTCATGCTCCTCGATGGGCGCGTAGCGTTCTCTTCTTCGGATGGCATTAGGCACCTATTTCAAAAGTGATGTTCATCGGGGCGAGTATGGTGGATTTGACCAAGTGGGACAATCCATTATTTGCCGCAGAAAATATTCCTGCAATTTCAATGAGTTGCTCGTTGTTGGCTGGTTAGCCATATTCTTAGTTTTGGGTATATTTTTGTAGATTTGGGGGGGCGAAATGCCCTTGTATTACGGTGGGTTAGAGGGGGGTGGTTGTGGGGGTGGTCAACTGTATTGTAAGTAATTGATATTACTCACGATTCAAGTAGTTAGCCTTGTCTGGGAAGACGTGCCGGATGCCACCTCGGGGGTCAGGGACATCCCCCTTGTATCTAGGAATAACATGAATGTGCGCGTGGGGTACTGTCTGCCCAGCCCACGTCCCGTCATTGATACCGATGTTGAAGCAGTTGGTGCGGTATTGCTTGCTCAACGTATTCCGCACTTGCTCAACCATGTCCATGACCGCTTGGCGTTTAGGCCAGCTTAGATCGAACACACTGACGACATGTACGTTAGGAATAACGAGGGTATGACCGGGGGATACTGGGTAGAGATCCAAGATTGCGGTAGCCATCCGATTGGTGAACATAATGCGATCTTCGGGCAGATCGCAGAATGGGCAGGACACTACTCGTCACCAAGAATATCTGAGAGTTCCCTCAGAGCCTCTTTCACAATCAAAGTAAGCTTATGGAGATTATGAAGCTGGTCTTCATCATGGGGATATCGGAGCGACAGAACGTGCTCCGCTATTTCTGGTAGGTACACCAGGGTGAGGGCAGAAAGGCGGGACTGTGTTTTAGAATCATCAATCACTACGAGCATCCCTGCTGTGTGAGTATCGTGGATTACGATGCTTAGTGGCCTTGCGAAGCTTTCCCTTCTTCAGTTGACCATTACGGTTTCTATGTACTCCAGAGCCAGCGGCTCCGCGCTTCGCATGGGCGACAGCGATTGGATTACGCTTAGTCATGTTTATACCTCTAATTTCAAAAGTCCTCAACTACACATTAACGATTCCACCGCGCCGCCAGAGATCGACACTATACAGACTTCCGACAAGTGCCCGCTATCTGTAGGTGTACGGATCGTGGTTCGACTTCACATACCAAAGAGAAACGCCCCCACGACCGCTGGTGTCGCCAGCCCACATAACAGCGTTCTCATAACCGGCTCTCTCTCGTAGCTCCAAGTGCTCCCAACAGTGGTGAGCATACTTATGAAGTACGTCTAAATGAGTGCTTGGGAGGGCGGTTGCGCCTGCGCCTGTTTCGCAACAATCTCCACAACGCTCTATGACCACCTCAACTGCCCACTCTGGGGATGACGCAATTCGGTACGCTTTAGTCACTTGCCTCCGTAGCGACCGCACGACCTTTTCAGTAGGCACTCGCCAATACCAAGACCTGAGAGTCCCATCACAATCATCAGCCAGCCGCTTTAGCTCCTCCTGACTCTTAGGAATATCTTCTCGGGCACTCCGCTCGACATAATCTAGATCGTCCATCTATACCTCCAAATACTCAAAATAGCCCAAGGTCTAAGGCTCATCACCCAACATCAGCGATCCATCCGGCCCCATGAAACCAGGATCGCCCTCCTCCAACTCTATACACTCATTACCCAGCATTTCGACGTGGACGATGCACTCAGCGAGTCGGTCTTGGCACACCCGATCCGTCACTGGAACCTTGATGTACCGAACAGCAAAATCCCCTACCGGGGTATCAGCCGTAACCTCGAACGTCCCGCCTGAACAGGAAACCAGGAATACTACCAATAATAATTTGTATCCGTTCAAGACGCACCCCCACATGACACACCTATTATGCAATGACAAAATCTCTAAATTTGATAGGAAATTCGGTGCTCTTGAGAGTGCTGATTCAGTACCAGATGAGCGGCATCGGTACAGAAGTACCGAGTTGAATCTTTGGAATACACCCGGTCAACTAGACCTAACGACTGTAGGTCTACGAGTTTTTCATGCACCTTTGTGGGTGAAAGCTTGAGCACCCGCGAGATGTACGGGAATGTCCGGTCCCCGCCATCGTCAAAAAGAAACTGCAAGATGCGAATTACTGCCCGATCCCTGGGTCCGCGCATTTCTCTCCAAGTGCCAACAAAACTTCATTGAATGTAGACACTTCATTAGCGAACCCAGGATGCAAATCAGTGTTCACAATCTTCGAGAGCCTTCCTAGCTCTTCATCATCTGGGTTTGTCTCATTGAGGTATCTGGCTACTAACTTGCCATCTTGCTCATGCAAAACCAGGAAGAAATGAGGGCACGATTCCTTAGTCACACTATGGTGCGGCCCCTCCCCGGCTTTCGCTACTCGCCAACCCAAATCCTGCCGATAGCCCTTGTCTAAGGCGTAGGTAAGAACCCGTTTCGTGTCTGCTAGTAGCATCCTGAGCATGACGCCAAATACTGCGTCATCTTCGACGATTACATCCTCTGGGATAGACCCCAACTCAACCACATCCAGAATCCCATCTACGCCGAGCGCAAACATGACCTCTTCCACATCCATGACATTAGACATACTGATCCCCCGATGATTAACAGATTTTGATGTTGTATTTCTTACGGAATCTACGGTCGAGCATACGAAGGAGTTCCTCCTCTGTACCCTCGTATGTATCGAACTCTTCGTCGCAATTCTTGCATCGACGTTTTCGATAACGTACCCCCTCGGGCACCCAATCGTAGCCCTTAGCTTTCGTTGTACGAGAGTCAACGACCTTGGAGGTCAACATGCAAGGACAGGAAGACATCTAATTTCATCCTTCAAAGAGAGCCGCTTCGGACGAGTTTACCCACAGTCGCAGAGAGACTCAATAAGGTTTCACTACGAGATTCAAAATATTGAGGTGAAATCCGAGATTATTTCATGCCCGCCCGAACATCACCTGATTTGCACATAAAATGACCACACGGTCGGTAAGTGTCCACATGAGCACTCACCAAAACTACGGGCGTTTCCATCATCGACTTGTCAGTTAACATCAAGATATATTCAGTGTCGGTAAGGGTTGTAGCTCTTGCTTGACCAGCAGCCCACAACAACCAGAACAACACAAATGCGTGTAGTACAGCCTGGACCCACTGATCCAGTGTAGAGTTCGCGGACATTCCGTCCCCCAATAAATGTTGGCTTACTTGGAGTTTTACCACGGAATGCCGACAGGTCAAATTACGTTAGGGGCTCCTCACCTATCACAATGACCTCGCTAGGTTCTGGGGGAGGGAGCGCAGTCGTACAATGGGCCTCGATAAGCGCATTCGCTAATGCCCGTCTAACTTGAGGAGCTAACTGCGTAATAGTGGTCGTGCTCGTCACCTCAACCTCCCGCTTCTCAGGAGCCCGCTGGATCATCCCAACCTCTTGTCTGAGCGAGATGCCGTCCTTCCGCGCATTACGAACTAAGTCTAACGCCTTAATCCTCCCAGCGGTGCCGGGGGCACACTCGTTATATTCACGCCACGCATGAATCTCGACCTCTTCAAATACCTTTAGGGATATTCCTAAATACTCGGCAACATCCTCGTCGGTGAACCGCCTACCCTGTTCTTGCCGAATGACCTGTAGATCGTTCTTGACTGTACCAACACTGACTTTCATCGTCTGCGCGATGACTCGATTGGACTTACCGCTCATCTTGAGTCGGAGAATCCGCTCTCTACGCTCGTCCCGCTCCTCACGGGTCGTAGCGTAGTTCCCGGTTCGCGCTACTGCTTTATTCTTCTTGGGCATCTTGCTGACTCCTCGACCTGCGATAGCGGGGGATTAATCCAACGTCGCCAACACCAAAACATGCCGGATGTAAGTTCCAGTTGAGAGTGGCCTTTCCCACTGGTACGAATACCAGTTGACGTTTGTATGTTACTTGGTCGAAGAGCCAGCGAGATCACCAAAAGTTAAACCCGAAATTGTGCTTTACACGCTCCAATGCAGACCAGCAATAGTTCCAGGCGTGGAGGAAGTGGGGGTCCAATCCAAGATTGACCCACCGCATCCTGTATATGCCGTCGTGCGTACCACCCACCTTCTCCCGCACAACCCCCATCATATGCGGAAAGAAATACTCTGTACAAATTGGGAGTTGGACGAATCGCCCACCGTTATCTCTGGCAGTCTGTATCAGCCTACGGGGATCAGGCATCTCCACCTTGCGGGTCGTCCACTCCATCATAGACGCCTCAATGCTGGTGTACCGATCCAAGAGGACGTGATGTTTGAACTTAGCCTCCCGCCGAACTCTACGAGTAGCAACAGACTCCTTCTTTCCTGCCCCCTTGTCTGACCACTTAATCGTGTCTCGACTATCCGTGTAGTAAGCTAGGAATACTCGGCCTGGGAACTCCCGACCAAACGCCATCGCCTCGTTAGCGTTGGGGAGCGCATCGCAGACACACACATCTACGTCATACTCCTCCATTAACGTCCGTAGACGCTTGAACGGGGAAACCTCCCGCCCACCCTCTTTGTACGTTGGATTCTTAGAGGCGATGATCTCGATATGGACAATCCGCTTCTTACCGCTCTCTAGTCGCTGGGCGACGATGACGTGATTCTCACCACTCCGCTGATCCACCCCCATGCAAATCTGCCCAGCCTCCTTCTTCATGAAGGACCAAGGGATCGCGGGGTTAATGCACGAATCAAGAATATCCTGAGTCAGTGGTCGGGATTCCTCATCAATGTACGGCTTACCCAATTTCGCGTTGTAAAACTCGCGCACGTTAGTGGTCGTATTCCACGCCTCCCACACTTCTTTGGCGGAAATGTAATGCGACATCATCTGGTGGATATGGAAGCTCTCCACATCAGCACCGGGGTTGTGCGGAACATACTCACCATTTTGGGGGTCATTGATGCGATAGCCGCACTTGGGGCAAGCGTAAAATACATCATCACCCACGTCCATGACACAATTTGGGAATACGTCAGAAAGCACTACCCAATCTTCGGGATTAGGTCCGCAGCCACAGCGGGTGTGCCAGTACCTCTGCGTCCCCCGCAGAAACCTCGCGTGAATATCCGTACCGGGGTATCCAGCGGTGGAAACAAAGAACTTGTACTTATGCTCGCTGTGGCTGATCCGCTCTAGCGTCTGGTCAATCTCGCTAGGATCAATGAGCCGAACCTCATCAAACGCAACTAGATCCATCGGAGTCGAGTCCTTGGTTGCAAGACCTCCGATGTGATTTAGGTATAATGAGGACGATCCGATCTGCTTCAAGCCAAGCGTGTTCGCGAAGTCACTATTCTCAACCAACGCAGACAACTCTGGATTCTGCGCGATGATCGGAGTGAGTCGGTCCTTGGACAGTTTGATTACGGAATCAGCGGTGGGGAAATAGAAGCCAGCCTTGATCGGTGACTTATTGAGGAGGATGTGGAGGGTCTTGAGAAGTAGCCAGATGGTCAGACCCATCTGCGCCGCCTTCATAACAACGATCTCTTTCGAGTTACACCGATAGATATCAATCAGATATCGGTGCCGGTCGAAATTGAATGGGCGGTGATCCACCAGGAGATTCTGCCCAAGAACCCAAAGTGCCAGATCGTCATGACCCAACGCTTTAACGTCCTCGACAGATATCTCCGGTGGAGCAACAGGATTCGATGCCTGAATTGGTGTCCGCTTAGTAGCCAACTGCTCGTTGAGTTCCATGTGTGTCGAACACCACACGATCATCGAGGACGTAAGCTTTATCGACAGTTTTTCGTAAGATTGAGCTTGTGGAATCCGAGAAGGAAAATAGTAACACCTCCTTCTCATCCCCCATCAAATGCTCACACAAATAGGTATAATCCCCGTCACCTGACACCAGAACAAACGTATCAAACTCGTCATTACCGTGACGGTGCATGGCGTCCACGGTAATCCCAACATCCCAATCCGTGTGGATTGGGATATCCCTAATCTTGTCGTACATCATATACCGGGACTTAACGATGTACCCCATCAACTCTAGCATCCGAATAAACTTTGAGTTGTCGTGCTCCGGTGAAATCACCGTGTAGGCAATCGCCTCAATATCCACATCGTTAGGAAGACTTTGAATAATTGTCTCTCTTAACGACTTAAAATCTACTCGATGCGAGTTGCCAAATGACTCACGCGCCCCATACCACAAATTTTGAACATCAATCGCTACAAATACCTTCGACATCTGTACTCTCCATAACTAAACCAGACTTGCCTCGCCAAATGTCAGGAGGAGTCTTAAACAACTCCTCAATCAAGAATATTACCAAACGCTCACCATCCTGTCTCACCACATCCATATGGCTCACAGGGTGGGCAGCAATCGCCGCCTGTAATACCGAGAAAGTGTCGTAGGACACCACCCCCCAGATTGGATGACGATTACGAGTCATGATGACGAGAGGTATTCGTGAGTCGGGTGCCTCCGCACAAGCCTGGTCCCAAAACTTGTACGGTTTACACCCGCCACTCACGAATACCTGAGCCACATGCCAGCCTTCCTGGTTCTTCGCTTCAACGTGAAAAGGGAATGTAGGGTCGTTCGTGACCACATCTCCCGCGAAGTCAAATCCAACGGCTAACTGCGACCCACCTGACATTGGAGTGCGGTGGAACTCGCTACCCCACCACTCCTCCAACATCTTAGCCACACGACGCTCGAAATTGTTGCCCTTTCGTTTAGCCTTACGACCCGCCCGACGACGAACATCATCAACCACGGACATCACCTACTGAATGCGATTCTTAGCAATCTCACAATATTCCTCGTTTATTTCGATACCAATCGACCTAAGCCCCTCATCACGCGCAGCTAGTAATGTGCTGCCCGACCCCATGAACGGATCGAGGATGGTAGACCCTGGCTGACAACCAATCAAACAAGCCAGCCACCGCATCAGAGATCGGGGCTTAACGGTGGGGTGCGTGTTCCCCGCGCCCCTATCCTTTTTACTGGTTTTGGCACAATAAAAGAATCGAGAAGCAGACCCCTCCTCCGAAACAAACCAGCGTTTCTCTGGTTGAGAAGGAATACTGTCAATAAATTCGCCCCCGCCACGCTTGTAGCTCATATGTCGCGTGCTCTTCTTAACCGGAAACAACCCCCCCACCTCCTCACTACCGTCGTGTATGAGATTCGCGGGCCAGCGTCCGTCTCTCGGGTTATATGCCCCGGCTCCCACTGAAGTGCCGTAGACCACCGCATCTCCGTGACCGAACCCGCCCTGTGTGTGGGGATTCTTGGCGTGTATCTCATCATCCTCTGACACTGGTATCCGGCATCCGTCGATATTCAGACCTCCGGTCCCATGCACTAAAGCGTTGGCTGCAATCGTCTTTTCAGATAGCGGCTTGCGAGCTAAACAGATCGGTTCCCACGCCGGTTTCAGTGCTGTACCAAACGCCTCCCACCCTTCTCCAACCGATTTTCCAAGGCTATGGGATTTCGGGAACCCACTTCCGTACACCCACATGATGCAGTCACGAATTTGCCACCCCGAATCCTCAATAGCGCAGATCATCCGATGATAGAGCCGGGTTCCCCCGAAACTCAGGAGGTGCGCTCCCGGCTTCGCCACTCTCAGCATCTCGGACCAGTATTCCACTCCCGGTACGGCATGGTCCCAGCCCTTCCCCATAAAGGAGAGCCCGTAGGGTCCATCTGTGATGATGGCATCCACGCTATCCGCTGGCATGGATGCCATCACCTCCAGGCAGTTCCCATAATGAATGGTTATTCCGTCACTCGAATAATACCTTGCCAAAATCAGACCTCTGATTCCTCAGACTCCATGTCTGAGTTCCGGTCAACACGCACCGCGAGTATTCCTGACTCATGGTCGATGAACTGAATCACCGAAAAGTTATCCGCGACGAACTTCTCGAACTCTGGGTAGTCCATGAGACACGAGAATATCTCAGCGTAATACCTGGCGCGAACATTCTCATCTGCCGCCATAGCCTGCTCAAGAAGAGTTCGCGCCTCGGCAGAAGTGATCTGAGTTTCAGGGTCGCGCTCAGACATAACATCAATAACTTCGGACTTATCTTCCACGCCTACCTCCGAACTTCTGTAGTTCCGCCTTAGATTGAGCGTCCCACATGGCCCCCCAAACATTGGAGTAAGCGTCATGCTTGTCATCATCTAACACGGATGACTTAAAGTTGGGATAGTCAATCCCTTTGACTCGACTCGCTAATACGGACGCAACCGTGTCACGATCAATAAACGACCGATATAGATAATCACGTTGAGGAGTCTTAATGACTTTCACATCAGACCCAAACACCTCCTCAATGTCACCCTCAAAACGGGCTCTGACTTTGAGCTTAGTGGGGTCATCAGGAATACACACAATCGAGAAAAACGCATCATTCAAACAAATCCACATAATTACCTCCATACGACAAAGTGGACATACACACCCCTTGGGGCACCCTAAGTATGCAATGACAAAATCTCTAACACACGCGGATCTCAGCCGACCCCTGGCTTCTCACCACCCTAACCTCATTCGGGAATTGCGACTTGAGAGACTCCAGATGCGTGATGACAAACACTGACTCCCGCACCGTAGATAGATAATCAAGGAGAGCCATGACAGCCTCCTTACCGGACTCATCCAAGTTATCGAACACCTCATCCAAAACGATGATGTTGAACCGCTTACTGGACCTAGACGACAACAAGTCCGCGATAGCGAGAGCAACACATAAGTCGATGCGCCTACGCTCACCCTTAGAGTTTGCAGCGTACTCCGTCGCCCCACTCACATTCGATGTGGTGATCGTAAAGCTGTCGCGAAACTCACCACTCTTCAACTGCTTCTGTGTGGAGAAGCCAATGTCAATCGCTCCACCCGTCAACATATCCGAGTAGAACTCAGCGTTAGTGTTCAGTGACCCCACCACCCCGTCTAAGAGTAGTGACCGAATACCCTTGGTGGAAAACCCCTCCACCCAGAACTCACACGATTTTAGCTTCCTATCGTGTAGCGCGATCCTAGACCGAGCGATCACAAGATCCCTCCTAAGCCCCTTTAAGTTCGCCTCCACGCTAGACACCAGATCCGCAAATATATTCTTACGCTCCTTGGCCCGCTTGAGTTCAATCTCAACATCCTTCAGTTGGTTGTCGAACCCCTCGATGCGTAGCTGAAGTGTGCGGTTCATCCTCTGAGTATCTTGTAGCTCACGAAGCTCCTCACGATAGGACTCGATTGTGGTGGTATGCGTGTCTACCTTGAGTTGGTACTTCCGCTTATAGTCTGCCAACTTCGTCTGGAGTTCGTCTGCCCGTAATAGATTCTTGGTCCGCGAAGCCTCTAGCTCATCCCGCTCGTCATCAAACCCATCCCGCAACCGATCCAGATGATCCTTAGTCACCTCCTGTAAGCACACCGGACAGGATGACCCTAACGACTCGTCGTTAACCTGCGCCTCCTGAGTATCAATCCTCCTCAATCCCTGGTCGGCAACCTCTAGGGCTACCTGCACATCGTGCAGCTTACTCCGAAGCTTATCGCGCCCTATGGTGTACCGCTGCTCCAACGTAGTAAGTTTCGACTTCACCCCCGCGATCTTACTCTTGGTCGAATCCACATATTCCTGATTATTGACCAATTTGGATGACGAACCTTTTCGTTCGCGCCGCAAACTTTTTCGTTTCTCGACTAGCTCATCAATCCTATCCTGCTTCGACTCATCGAACTTCACCTCCTCCTCAATGTAGGTAGACAAGCTATCCGACTCAGCGAGGATCTTCCGTTGAGCATCTTGCAGCACGGCATGTTGTGATGAGAGCTTCGCACTCAGCCTCTTCCGCTCATCCACCATCTGAGCATGAAGCTTAGTCACCCAATCAAGTGACAGGATACGCTCGAACACCTCCTTCTGCTCAAGATCCGTCATCTCAGTGAATCTCTTGATCGAGCCAGCATGAGAGAACACTACGGAGTTCAGGAATGTCCGATAGTCCACCCCCATCACATCCTCAATCAATGCCTGCGTCACAACATTAGTTGAGCCGGAAACATCCTTGCCATTACAAAATAGCTGCACCTCGTTCCGGTGCTTGCGATGCTTGCGGTATCGAACTATCCGATACTCGTCCCCGCTATCCTCATCCTCGATGATGATGGATACCGAACAATCCCTCCCAGCCTTCGCATTAACCACGGCGTCCGCTGCGAGCCCCTGCGAAGTCTTGCCCCACAAGACCCAAACAAGAGCCTCGATAAGAGAAGACTTACCCGACCCGTTAGAATCAAACGGGCTGGCGTCCAAATTTTCACCAGAAATGCGGACGAGTCCTTGGTCCGCTAGATCAATCTCACCATGACTAATGATGATGAAATTCGTTATCTCAAGCGTTCTAAATCTCACACTAATTCACCATCTTATACCTGGATGTCACACCGCCAATACCAAGAAATCTAGGATCTGGTTCTAGATCGTCCACAGACACAATACTCCCCCCACTCAGCGCGCAACGAAACCCACAGTCTCCACCCAACCCACTGTAAATAATCCTGATCTGGTCATCATCCTCTTGGACCCAAAAATACCCCAAAGAGTCCGTCTGACGTACAAACGAAGCAATAGCCTGATTAATCAATCTAGGAGATCCCCCAGGAAGATCCACAGGCGGCGAAATAATGAACCCGTCAGGGCTATCCCGCACAAAAATCCCCTTCGACCCAATCGAGTTCGTAGGGGCAATCAGAGCAAGGGCACCAAGAATCGACTTCACCTGATTAGCAAACCAGTCGTCGAACAACTCAACATTTTCCATTTTGTCCTCCACAGCAGACATTAATGTATTCACACAATAATTATGCGGAGACAAAACTTTCACGCATCCGACAACAACTGAATCCCGTGGTCTAAGAGCGTCTGGATATCTCCAGACCACCGACCAGACATTCGGTCTACATACCTCTTGAGCACTTCTTCCCGCTTCATCGCCAACGTCACCACGTCCCGACGTTGTGGCCTCTTTGCCGCATCCTCAATAGGAATACACTCGATAGACCTGACCCGATCACCCAACACTGACCTAACGTACTCCTCCTGCGTGGGAGAGCAAGTCACTCGCACGAATGAATCATCCGGTGCAGAGTCCAAATCTCCCACCCCAAGTTGAACAAATTCTGGGTACTTCGTTAGCACCCGATCCATCGACAGATCGTCTAAATCAAGCACAACAAAACCACACGGATTACCCACGTCACGCCAACCATGCTGCAACGTAGCACCGACGTAATATACCTGATCTTCAAGTAAGCATTGGGGGATGTGGAAATCGCCCAAGAACACTCGGTCGAGCACATCTGGTCGGAGGTCAGAAACCTGAATCGGCCCATCATAGTGGTGGGCAACCTTACCGGCGTTAAGCACCCCACCATGAATTGCCTGATGGAACATACCAACCGCCCGCTTGGCCCGCTTAGGTCTAGCATCAATCGCAGTATTCAACGCCTCAACAAATGCCGCCCGCTCATGCACATACGGCATACAGACCGCATAAGTGTCCTTAGACAGTCGCACCCACTGAGGAGAGTCGATCACCTGGATGATGTCACACAGCGGCTCCAGAGAGTGTATCCCACCCCCTCTCCGGTCATAGCAGTCATGGTTACCAGGAATAGCTATGGTCAATATGCCCTGGTCTGCCCAATGTGCCATCCGAGCATACACCGCGTTGAACGCTGACGTGTCTACTGCCCGCCGAGTGTGGAACAGGTCACCAGCAAATAGCACCTTGGTAATGTCGTTCTCATGCGCGTAGGCGTATACCTGATCTAATACGTCAATGCAGTCTTGCAACCTACTAGATATTCCTGAATCTAATTGACGAGAGCCAGCCTTATGCGGGTGGACATGGATATCTGAATAAATTACTACGCTCATTACTCCCACAAGATTTGTATAATTGCGTCCTGCAACGACCCATATTCTGAGTGCGATTTAACGTGGCTCTGAAACCCGCGCCACCCCATGTATTTGACTTCCTCACCTTTTGGTGTCGTCCATACCTGACTACGACCGCTCTTCTTTACAGCGTCGAGCGCAGCCATATGATGAAATATTGAGTAGTCATTAGCGAACCCAGCCCCATGCAACAGGTGAGCATCCGTAGTTTGGAGGCCAGCCGCCATCTTATTCTTAACCGTCTTAATTCTGATGTCCTGCCCGATGACCCGCTTAATGCCGTTCACCGTCATAGATATCTGCCCAACCTTCGTGAGCCGCAAACGAAGCGTGGCAAGATACTTCATCTTCTGCCCGCCATACGTTTCCCACTTGTCCCCAAACTTGACATTAGGTTTCGTGTACAAGTGATTGGTAACGATCAGAGCAGTCTTGGTACGAGCAATGGGCGCAACTAGCCGCTTGAGATTCTTACTTATGACTCTGGGAGCTAACATCATGTGCGCGTCCCCGGCACTCCCCTCAACTTCTGCCTGCGTTGACGTAGCCCCCACCGAGTCCCACAAAACCGCGATCATCTTATCCGGTGCGTGCTTGCGTATGACCTGAATCAAATGCTCAAACTTATCGAACAGATCCTCCATATGGTCTGGGCGAACCCAAATAACCTTCTCAAGATCGACTCCAAGAGATGCGACGTATTTCAGGTCCAACGCTTCCTCAGTGTCAGCTAAACAACAGATTCCCCCTTGAGCCTGCACATCAGCCATGATCTGAGCACAGAGTGTGGTCTTACCCGACGCCTCCAAACCAGCAATCTCGGTAAGTCTGCCAAACGGAATCACCGGACGTGTAGAATCATTACCAGCACGAATGAGGCTATCAATTAGGAATGATCCCGTGGATGCCCAAGTATCCACCTTACATAGAATCGTCTCTGCCGAAAGAACCCCAGCAGAAGCGGTCCCAAACTTATTTTGAATATCCCCCACGATAAGGTCCATGAGCGGGTCTACGGTAGGTGCTGCGATCTTCTTTCTCGGCATCAAAACCCCACAAGAGTGCTGGAGAGGGCACCCCGAAGGGTGCCCCCCGCCTCAAAAACCTAACTGTGCGACTACTAAGTGCGTCGTCCTCGACGCTTTGAACCGCCCTTTACAGCGGCTTTCAGACGTGCCTCGATTGCAGAAGAATCATCGTCCTCTTCATCTTCCTCGAAGTCCTCATCATCATCGAAGTCTTCCTCTTCCTCTTCATCGTCAGCTTCTAACTGCTGCACCTCTTCCTCTTCATACCCGATGTACAACGACTTCTGGGATGAATACGATTTGAGTGCGTAGTAATCGCTAACCTCATCAAGAGCATCGAGGTCTTTCAGACCATCAAAGATGAAGTCCTCGTCCCACCCCTGATCCTCCCAGGAGGAAGGATTACGAGAGCAGCGGACCTGATACGTCGTATCCCGACCCTTGCCCTCGCGCTCAATGATGACGACGAACCCATCATCTGGGTCAGTAAGATCCCCGTACTCTGAGTCACAGAAGTACGCGAGCATCCCCTCGAAAATCTTCGGACCATACGCGAAGATTTGGATCTTGGGATTGCCCATATCATCTTCCGTGTCATTCATATCAATGACGTTTGAGAAGAATCGCTGTCGTGAGCGGATTTCCTTGGCGATCTGAATGTCCTCTGGCGACCCACCAGAGTACAAGCGGTCTACCTCATCGCAGAGGTAACACTTACCGTCAGCACCCTCGGTTTTCCGAGTACACACCGCGAATGATTGGTTCTCAGCCCCAGGAGGAATATTCCAGTGGATGTATAACTCCCGGTAGAACATCCCCTCATTAACACCCCCATCTGCCCAAGGTGGCAAGATACGGATCTTGTTAACCCCGTTCTCGGGCTTCCAGAAATCTGTCCGAGTAGATCGGGCTTTCTGAGCCTTACGCTTGTCCTCCATAACAGAAAGATTTACGGATCGACGAGTACGCTTCTTAGGTTGCTTCTTAGCCATGTTTAATGCTCCTTCTAACTGGCTTCCGTTTGGTACGCTTCTTTTGTGATTCAGCAACTACTTGTTTTGCTTTTTCACGTTGAAGACCGACAGTATCCTGCTCAAATTGCTGAGTGTCAACAGGATTAAGTATCCTTGGTCCGGTCCCCCCAGATGAGCGATAATTCGCCCCAAGTGAGATGAGACAGTCCTTCTTGGCATTGAGTGCATCGAGCACCGCACCCAAAAGTCCTGCCTTCTTGCGTGCCTCAATGTACGCAAGTTTCGCCTGCTGATACCGCTGATCAGTAATGACCGTGTTCTCTAGCTTCTTCTCTGTCATCCTGACGTTCATCCTCTCAGCCTCCTGCCGAGATTCCGCATCAACGATGGCATACAGCCGCTCCATAGCGTACTTTTGCCCATCAACCTCTGCGCGAGCGTGAGCCGCCAGAAACCCGTACTGGTGTAGCAACGCAGGGAGCCCGATAAACTCAGAGTCTAAGTCCCCCCCATCAATCTTAGTGTCTTGGTCAGGGACCAAATCATAGGTCTGCCCGTCGATTTCGATACGCATACTTTACCCCACACGTTTTGACGCCTTCTTGGGTGGTCGCCCACGACGCTTCTTCTTAGGCTGAATGTCCTTACGAATACCCACACTTGCTTTGAATCGAACCACATTAGTCGGCCCAACTGTGATCTCTTCACCAGTACGGGGGTTTCTCCCTCGACGTTTACCAAGCGTCTTAACCGACAATGTGCCTAGATTAAATAGCTTCGTGGCTCCGGTGTCGATCAACTCAACCCGCAATACCGACTCAAGAGCCTCGTACATCTCCTTACATAAAGTTTTACTGTAATCCGTCGCATCCGACAGTGCCTCAATCACTTCTGGCTTATTCATGTTTCCTCCTAATCAGCCAGTCCACGCTTGTCCCCCCAAGACTTCTCAGACCAGTCCACGTCAACAAGAATGGGAATATCAAAATCCCAATCCTGCATTTCATGGACAATCTCGGGGAGAAGATAAAACTCGTCTTGGTGCAGATAGAACGCAATCTCATCATGCACATTCAGGAACATCTTCGTCTTGGCGTTTTCCTCCTTGAGCAGATTATCCACCCGCACAATTGACCGCTTCAACATCGTCGCGGCAGGGCTCTGGATAGTGAAGTTCACTAATGAACGCACCCTACTCTCCCGCTTCCACTTCTCAATAGAAACATCCTTAATATCTGGTGCCCGCCGCCTCCGACCGAAATAGTCATCCACATAGCCCTGCATCCGAATCTTCCGCTCTAGATCAGTTTTCCACCGACGAACACCACGGTAATGCTTATAGAACTGGTCGATATAGCCCTTGGCCTGCTTCTCAGTCCACTTAACCCCATATCCCGTAAACGCAGTCTCAACCAACGTCCGTGGACCCGCCCCATACAACACAGAGAAGTTCGTCACCTTCCCATTTGTACGCTCCTCTTTCGTGACCTTCGACGCAGGCTTACCAGTCAAGCCCATTGCAGTCATCATGTGAATGTCACCCCCCGCCCCATAATTTTTAAGCATCTTTGGGTCTTGTGACATGTGTGCCGTGAGGCGTAACTCGATCTGCGAAAAGTCTATGCAGACGATGACGTACTCATCACTCGGCGGAACGAATGCTCTACGAATCTCTGGTCCTCTAGGAATATTCTGTAAGTTAGGGTTAGCCGACGATAACCGAGATGATCTAGCGGACGCCTGCCGGTATGTGGTGTGTAACCGCTTCTCCGTATCCAACTTGAGAGGTATCGCCTCGGAATATGTTGAAAGGATCTTACGGGCCTTTCGATGTTCCAACAGGAGCTTGGCTAAAGGAGCCTTATGGACATCAGCAAGACGAAGAAGAGTGCCCCGGTCTAAACAAGGTGCCCCCTTGGCAGTCCGCTTTAGAACAGGAATATCATGATCATCGAATAATTCGATTAGTTGTTTGGGGGAGTTCATATTCACAAGACGCCCAGCAATCTGCTGGAACTCATCTTCGACCTCATCAATACGCTCTCGTAGCGTACCTGACAGATCATGCAAATACGGCTCGTCTATATACACCCCCCGGTACTCTTTCTCAAAAAGAACCCGCAACAAATCCATCTCTAATGTGTAAAGCCCAGAGAAGTGGGGATGGCTCTCTAATTGGTCAATAAACCGGGAGTACAATAGGTAAGTAAACCGCGCATCAAGAGCGGCATATTCACCCAATATATCCAACGGTATATGACCATAATTGAGGTCGGCCATTTTGACCTTCCTCTGGCGGGCCGTCAGCTTCAACTGATGGGGAATAACGTCCTTCCACCCATCTGCTTCCGGCAGATGCCGAATAGCTAAAGTCTCTAACTTATGACTGCCATTCTCATCAAGCATGAAGTGCAGCAGCATGGTGTCATGAAGCGTGCCCCCCACATCAATCCCCGCAGCCCGCAAAAACAACAGGTCGAACTTCGCATTATGCCATACGGTTGTTATGTCATCCTGGGCAAACCACTCCCGCAACCTCCCCAATACATACTCCGCGTTGAGAACCTTCTCGCCGGTATTATGCAAAATAGGAATATATACGTTCCTAGTGCTAGAAATTGAGAACGAGAAGCCTAATAGCTCATGCCTGAAAAATTCTAGCCCAGTCGTCTCTGTGTCACAGGCTACAACCTTGTGCTCCCACAAATCCGCCATGAATTTGTCGAAGCGTTTACGAGTATTAATGAGTTCCGTCAGCTTACCCTGACTAGGCCGATTACGCATACAGACTATTCACACCACAAGAATGTCCAAAGGATGACTGATTCAAGGATTATCTCTACAGGTAGGGGGAAGTCAAGTGCCAACAAGTTATTAGTTTTTTACGAATATGAGAATACAGGCACAACTATATACAGTCATTGAGATTTGACTCGCACGGGTATTTTACCCGAAGCTCTAAAGTACCCGTCAGGGAAACACATTTGGGCAAGATTTGTCATGGATGACAACGCTTATTTGCCTAGCGTGGTACACGCTAGGGCACCTATGCAACGCTACCGGATTCGTCGGGAGGTTGAGTACAGGTACACCCTCAAAAAGAAAACACCGCCAGAGAAACCAAAGTCGTCTGATCCGCACCAGAACACGACCCACATCGTCGCTCTCGCTATAGTTTGGTCCCTCGGAATGCTCGACTTAGGGCTCACCGCTTTATGGATTGGTGGGGGAGAAATCGAGGAAGGCAACCCGATTATGCACGCGGCGTATGAACTCGGGGGAATCACCGGCTTCGCCCTACTTAAAATAGCAATTACGTCTGCGTGCTGCTGGGTACTGTGGGTTGGTAGGGACCACCTCCTAGCAAGACTCGCCGCCCTTTGCAGCATCGCCCTATACACCAGCGTAAACACGCTACAGATACTAATGATTTATCTAAGCAACAATCCTCAATTACTGGGGTAAAATCATGAAGTACAGATGAAGAGTTATGGGTTATTCCTAATCCTACTCCTCCCCCTCCTCTCCTGTGGAGAAGACCCGCCCACATCTGTACCCCCCGAGCCTCTACCAGAAACACCGCCCCCAATATGCGAGATTGATCAGGCGCGTAACTGCCGCATCGAAGAGAATCTCGGAGAATGTCAATACGGCATTAGCACCTGCCTCGGTGACGCTTGGGGAGAATGTGAACAAGTCGTATTTCCATCCGACGAGATATGCGACGGATTAGATAACGACTGTAACGGGACACCTGACGAAGTTAAGCCCCTCCAATGCCACCCTCCTGGGTGG
>Ga0208030_1000657_pt1 | contig 22772 bp, 15 predicted proteins | sample MalvirDeepMed_M9_FD_184246 | JGI IMG/M metagenome (GOLD analysis project Ga0208030, IMG submission 184246) | Marine viral communities from the Global Malaspina Expedition - Malaspina viral metaG DeepMed_M9 (SPAdes) (version 2) | ecosystem: Environmental > Aquatic > Marine > Oceanic | place...
AAATGGAGGAGAAATAAGGATGAGTCCAATGTTTAATTATCAAATACAATATGAAAGGCTTAGAGAAGCATTAGAAGAGTTATGGAACATAACAACAGACAGTTCAATAACAGAAGAAAATAAAGTAAAAATCATAAGAGATGTAAGTAGAGCTACTCTTGATACTGAACCAACAACTGCTGATTTGTTAAGAGACCCAACTTTAGCTGATAAAGATAATAATAGGTTTAACGATAAAGAATGGAGCATAAAAGATGAGTATAATGAAAAAGAAGATGTTCAATTAGGTGCCTCGATTGTAAAATCGAATAAAGAAGTGTCTGGAGTATTTATGGTTGACGGTAAAATAAAAGATGTAGATTATTTTGAAGAAGGAGAGGAACTAGAATGAAAAATAACAAATTTGGTGGAGACACAGGAACAGATGCAGATTTTACTGCTGCAAATTGCACAACTAATGATATGCTAAAAATTATTGATAAACTTGAAACACTTGAACAATGGATTATTAATCTTGACTATGTTATTAAGGACTCTAAAAATAGAATAAAAGAATTAGAACTAAAAGGAGATAACTAATGGGACAAATGGGATGGTTTGCACATTTAATAGAAACAGGAGATAAAGAAGGATTAGAAGATTTCCTTAAAGAAAAGGGGTTTAGAAAACCAAAAGATGCAGCAACGAAGTTTTTGAAGGCTCAAGACGAGATTATAGAAATGCGAATGAAACGAAAACAAAAGAAAGAAAATGAAAACATATAAACAAAAGTTAAAATGTCCTGCTTGTGGATATAGCATGAGCAAATCTTATAATATATCAGCAGAGATAAATAAATTGTTAAAAGAAAGAAATAAAGGAACTATAAAATACTTAAATAAAATAGCAACAACAATAACACAAAATATTCCATCAGAAGATAGATCAAGTTATTTTAGATTTTTATTTGGCATCAAAGATATTGATAACAATGTAGTTGAATGGGCAATAGAACGATATTATCAAAGCAGATATTATCTTAGTGGAAAAGGCTTTGCTTATTTAAGAACAATTATGCAAAATAGAGATCAAAATATAGGGGTATTGAAGAAGAATGAGAAATTATTGTTAGGTAGTGCCCCTCCAGTAATAGAAACAGATTAACGAAAAGGAGAAACAGATGTTACAAGAAGCGATGTTTCCAGTAGTTGAAGTACCAGCTATTGGAGTACCAATCACAGATAATAAAGAAATAGACGACACAGGATATAAGTTTATAGTAAGAGAGGATACAGGTACTATATTAAGCTGTATGACTGATGACTATAGGCTTATAAAAAACAAAACTATAATGAACTACGCAAATCCAGTAATAAAGAAAAATAAAGGAGTTTTAAAAGAAGTAAGACTATTCAGTAACGGAGCAAAAACAACAATGAAATGGCAGTTTCCTAAACAAAAGGTACATCTAGGCCCTAATGATGACATGAGTCCTGAAATAATCATAAGAAATAGTTATGATGGTACTATAGGAGTTAACATTTTAGCTGGTGCTTTTAGATTTGTTTGCACAAATGGAATGATAATAGGTGTAGTGTTAGATAACTATAAAAATAAACATAGTGTATATAATATAGAACTAGATAAGTTAGAACAAAGCATAACAGACACAATAGAAAAGACTAAGTACATGTTTGAAGATGAGTTTCCGACCCTAATTGAAACAGAAATAAAAGAAAAACACATAGTGGATTTTATTAAGATGTTTCCGATAAAAGCAAATAGTGTAATAACACAACGACTAATGTTAGATAAACCTAAAACATTTTGGGATTTGTTTAATGTAGGCACTAATGTATTAACACATAACATGAATAGGAATGCAGAATCAACACACCAAGTAGAAAATAGTTTGTATCCTACAATTAAGAAGTGGGCTACAACAGAGATTGCCAGTGCCTAGCCTGGATTGGTATGATTGCCCAATAATAATACCTTACTATGGTGGTAAGTATGAGTTGAGCAGGACTCTTGTTCCACTCATACCCCATCATAAAAGGTACATTGAAGTTTTTGCAGGCGGTCTATCAATGTTCTTTAGAAAACATAAAGTTGAATGGAACGTATTAAATGACATAGACAACAATATAGTAAACTTATACATATGCGTGATGGAAAAGCATGATGAGTTAGTAAAAAATCTATTTTGGATTATGAAGTCTCGAAAATTATTCTTAGATTTTAGAGAGGAAATAAGGAGTAATGGAGAAATTAAAATTCCAGACCCGGTACAAGCTGCTAAATACTTTTTCTGTATTAGAAATAGTTTTAACAAACTTGTTAATACACCATTTTCTATGAATAAAGACATGAACAAGGACTGGGATGATGAGTTTAAATATTCAAGAAGGTTTTTAGCAGGAGCAACAATAGAAAATCTTGACTTTCAGACATTGTTTAGCAAATATGAACCAAGAAAAGGAGATTTCTGGTACTTAGACCCACCTTATTTTGTAGCTACAGAGAAAGGTAGTTATTATATGAACAACTTTAGCGTTGAAGACCATTTTAGGTTAAAGGAGTGTGTTGACAAAATAGATGAAGGTGGTGGAAAATTTATGATTAGTTATGATTATAGAGATGAAGTATCAGCATTATATAATAAATATAACATACAAACATTAAACCTGAAGTATTCTGGAGCAACAAAAGATGCAAGAGCTATAGAAAGAAAAGAATATATAGTAATGAACTATGAGCCAGTAGCTCAGGTTGAAATATTTAAGGAGAAAGAAAATGAGTAAAAATGGAACTGATACAGAGATAAGAGTTTGGCCTCAGTCAGAAGAAGCAGAAAAAGCATTGTTAGGATGTGTAATAGCAGGGGGAGATAGAGAACATGAAATAAGCCTTGCATGGGTTAGAGATGAAAGCGCATTCTACTTTAAAGATAACAGAGCAGTATGGAAAGCATTTAAAAGCTTATATAAAAATAATATAGAAATAGATTTTATAACACTTACAGACAAAGTAAAAGACATGACTGGTGATAGTATGGCATATTATATAACAGGATTAGCAGACTTTGTTCCTTCTACTTCTAATATAGAACAGTACGCAAGGATAGTATGGGAGAAACATATACAAAGAGAAACTGCTAAGTCAGCACATGCATTATTAAATGCTAGTTATGAAGACTATAAAGAAGTAGGTGGAATATTAGAGAAACATAGCAAACTGGTAACAGAGTTAAAAGAAATTCAACCTTCTAAGATTAGAGATATTGAAGACCTTGTTGATGAAATGATAGAAGTAGTAGAACAAGATTCTAATCTGATACCATTTAACCTAGCGCATTTAGATATGTTTGCAGGTGGAATGACAAGAAAAGAATTAACAGTACTAGGCGGTAGGCCGGGACATGGTAAGACAACACTAGTAATTAATATGGTGCAAGGATTAATAAAGCAAGGTTTTACGGTCATGTTATTCAATCGAGAAATGAGCAACACGGAAATGTTGAAGAAGATGGTGGTTATGGAAAGTAAAGCTCTTGAGTATACCAATATTCGACGAAATGACCTATCTGAGAAGGATAAGAAAGACTTTGAATTAGTATCAAGCACAATAAAGGGAGAATATGCTAATCTTATAATGTATGATGGAATAAGGTCATTAGATGACAGTTTAAGAGAAATAGCAAAACATAAGCCAGATGTAGTGATAGACGACTATATACAGTTGATAGAAGTGAACGGAGTAAGGGAAGGTAGAAGGTTTGAGATTGAAAAGATAATGAGAGAATATAAGTGGATATGTAAGACAGAAAACTGTAGCGCAATATTAGTATCTCAGCTTAATAGAGAAATAGAAAAAAGATTAGACCCAAGACCAAGAATGAGTGATTATTCTGAATCAGGTGTAATTGAGCAAACTGCTGAGTCAGCAATGTTTGTATTCTATGGATATAATTTTGATAATGAACGATACTCCCCATATAAAAGTGAAATCATAGTAGCTAAAAGTAGATATGGTAAGATAGGTACACATAAGGTAGGGTTTAATGGAAATAGATGTAAGTTCTATATGAACTCAGATATGGCACAAACAGACAATCCAGTGAAAAATGGCCAGTAAAGACTACGACTGGAAAACATTAAGACACAGTGGTTACTGGGAATACAAGGGAGATGCACCTGATGACCCTGAATACGTAAAAGACAGAGATGCTCTATTTGAGGAAAATGGAAACGGTTGGTGGATATATGCAGGTCACCACAATAAGAGGTTACCCAAGTGGTCGAAGAAAAATTAAATATTTTCTGAATTGGAGATTGCAATTAAATTTTGGTACAAAATTCTTAAGTGCAGGAGTTTTTAGTTAAAAATGATTATTATAGGCATAGACCCAGGTAAAAGTGGAGCAGTAGCAGTTTGGAATGATGGCATTGATAAAGTAGTTAAGTGTCCACCGACTCCAAAGAAAATGGCAGATATAATAAAAAATCAGGACTGCAACGCTAGTAAGTTAGTTGTTTATATGGAAAAGGTATGGGCATTTCCTACTGATGCAAGAAGTTCTGCATTTAAGTTTGGTGCAAATTATGGAACGTGGTTAGGAATACTTGGAGCTCTAAATATAGAGCCAAAACTTATAACCCCTATAACTTGGCAAAAACATTTTAGTAAAAAACTACCTAAAGAAAAACCATTGAGAAAAAAAGCTTTATATAAAATAGCAATGAGTTACACAGAAAAAAAGATATACAAGTATAGCGCAGACGCTGTACTAATAGCAGTATATGGGTTTATTCAACAAAAAGGAAAGTAGAAAAAAGATGAGAAAAAAAATAAAAATTAGTGATGATGAATATGAAGAACTGCTAGAGCTTTTAAAAGTGGGAATCATGTTAGAAAAAACAGGAAAAGAAATGATAAAAAAAATAGAAAACATATTGTCAACATTGTCTACATATGGAGTTGAAGTGCCAAATAAAAGAATAGAAAAAATGATAAATGAAAACAGTAAAAGTATTAGATGGTTAGATATGAATTAGTGATACCTCACTAACAAAAAAAGAGGGCAGTTTAGGTTTTTCCTTTCTTCTTCCTATTCTGTCCTTTTTTTTATATCCTTGAAACAGTTTGTAACTGCTGTAGTGATTCAATCAATAAGTCTTTCTTCTTCGGAATTTTTTTCTTTTTCTTGCCAGCTGTTTCATGCTTCGGTTCTCTTATCCCAAACTTTTCTGCTATTGGATAGATATATTTCATCTTCCTTTCCTGCATATCCTTGCTTTGATATAATCCAGTTTCTATTTGTGCAAGTGTACCAATACTTGCTCCATCCCACATTCTTGGTAGTGATACAAATGCAGTTCTTCCTATTTGTGTATTCATTGTCCTAACTAAATCAAATAATTTATCAGAGTCTCTCTTGTCTGCATAGTCTTGATAGCCTGCAAGGTATCCAAGAATACTACGCTCATCCATTTCACTGTTAGACATTAGGTCATACAATCCAAACACATTGCCTATAGTTATAACGTCAGATACGAATGGGCCTCCTACTGTTCCAATAAGAGGGCCTTTACCAAAGAATGATCTCTTTTTTTCTTCAGGGTCTTCACTTAAAAAGTTTGCCCAGTTTTCAAACCTTTCATATGTGTCATGTTGTACAAGATTACCTATGTCAGTATTAGATAGCGGTGATATTATTCCATTGATCATAAAGTAAAGCATACCTAATCTATATAATCTCCATGCCTCTTGGCTACGCCAATCACCAGCTAAAACTGCATCTTTTCCCTTGCTAGCTATTTTATACTGATAGTTCCAAAAATTAACACCATACGTCATGAACTGTGTGAGAACAGAAGCTAATCCACCTCTCATAACTTGTGGTTTCCCAAATGGTGAGTACTCATAGTGTAATTCTCTAACTATATTTGCAGCAAAGTTAGATGACTGTCTTGTAATATTATCATCAAGAACTCTTTGTATAGCCTGTTCCTGTGACTCACCTTTTTTTCTTTGGATGCGTGTACCAGCTTTAACTGCCTTTTCCATCTCTTGCACCATGAAACCTTTGTTATTTGATATTTGTCTGTGTCGTAATGCATATGCAATAAGAAATGTTACGTTTCTATTTACTTTGTTCTCAACAACTCTCATTGGTAGTCCGCTTTTTCTTGCAAACTCCTCTAATCCATTTGTAAACTTTTGTGACACAGTATCATATTTATATGTCATTACTTCTTTTCCATTTATTCTTGATGTAGAAACTTCTGGAAAAAGACCTAGTGTATTAGATAGTTCTCTTGCACTGGCAAAATATACACCATGTTTCTTTGCTTCTGCTAAAGCTGTTGTCCCTATTTCTCCGTGCATATATTGGAGAGCTTGAAATGTACCGCTAGCCCCAAAGTAAACAATGTTTTGTAAAGACTGAGTAGCATTCCTTAATGCACCTCTTATATTAAAACCTAGTTTAGACATAAATTCCCAAGATGTAATAGCTCGTGACATACTCCTGCCAAATGAACTGTTTATATTTAAACCAAGCATAGCAGCGTGAGTATCAAATAAATACTTTGAATAAAACCTCGCTTGTTCTTCTTGCTCATTACCTTGCAGTTCATTTATCCTTCTCACACCTTGAAGCAATGACTTTGTTGTTGCTCCAGCAAAGTTAAACATAGTTACATTTCTGATATAATTATCCATCATAGATATAACATCTTTGTTCCTGCGTAGTTTATCCCCTGATACTTTCTTTCTTGCGTGCTTACTCAGGTTCAGTTGTTCTATTGTTAAATCAGCAATGTTATTTACATATTCTGACAGCTTAGCATAATCTGTGTCTCTTGATTTTGCTCTATCATATATAGATTCCTGAACAATCTTCATCGTAGGTATAATATTAAGAGCCTCAGTAGGGAAATAATGCTTTTGTTTTTCTAAGTTGTTACTAATTCTTTGAATAGCAGATTGCATATCTGTGTATCTTCCATTTGACACTACATTTGCTTCCTTTAATGCAGCCACATAATATTTTAACCCGTTCTTTAAGTCTGCAAAGAGCTTAGGGCTAATTTTCTGCCACTCTAATGAAATATCTCTAAACATACCATATGTACCTGGTTCTTTTTCAACCAAAGTTGGGTTTCTTAGTACATCATCTACTAAAGTAAATATTTTAAACTGTGTGTCCGTAGCCAGGTCTCTAAGATTATCCTGCCAGTATACCTCTGACTGACCCCATCCCTCTTCAACAAGAATCCTTTGGTATTCATTATACATCTTCTGTAATTCTTTATGAGCTTTTCTTACGCTTCTAAAGTTTCCTTTTTTCATAAGCCCTGTAGCTCTGGCTTTTTCACCAACCATATGTACAATAGTATTTAATGTATGTTGGTACTCATCTCTCTTACCTTGAAAGAAGTTGTGTTGGTCTTTGAAGAACTCATATGTTTTATAAGCTTCATAGTTGTTCTTCACTACTTCATCAGGTAAAAAGAACCAAGATGCTATCTTGCCTGTCTTTTTCTCAAATCCTTTCTCTAGCCTCTTAATACGCTTCTCTAAAAATCTTAACTGTGCTAGTGTAGGTGTCTCTCCACGGTCAAAGCCCATATTTAATGTGCTCTCATAAAACTGTCTAAAAAACTTACCAATATCCTTACCAAGATTCTTCTGTAGAATACCTTCTTTTCTAAACCATTTGTCAATAATGTCGTTACCTTTTTTTACTACTCTTGGGTCACATGCAGCCATATTATATCCTTATCCACACCATATTGATGTTGCTTTGTCTGTCCATATTTGTTTCATTGCTTCACCAGTATCAACCTGAGGGCCAAAGCGACCTCCAAATGGATTGATATCAATGTGAGGCACATCAGTGCCTGTTAGCATATCTGTTTGAGCTAACTCACCAAAGAATAACTTTGCATTTCTTTTAGTAAATCCATAGTAACTCTTTAAATCTTTTACACTCCTCAACTTACCTCTGCTGTTCAATGCTTTAGTGGGTTTAAACACAAAGTCAGCAAGTGCTCTAATATCATATAGCCTGTCATATCCTATAGGAGCCCCTCGCATATTTAACCAATCAAGAGCAACATCAGCACCTGTAATGCTATAATATTTCTTTATCTCAGGGCTTAAGGTTGCTATATCAGCTAAGTCTGTTCTTTCTACTTGTGCAAAAACCTCATTAATCTCAGTATTAAAGTTCTTTTCTGCATTCTGACTACCTATTTTAAAATCAAACATATCACTTCTTGGCTCTACAAAATCTATCCTTAAAGCTTCTTCAGCGCTCATCTTACTAAAGTCCCTAACCGGTGTCTCGCCATAGAGTACACGCATTTTGTCTGTAAATGTCTCTGCTATGTGCTTGAATATCTGACCCTTTTTATCAGCCGATTGAAGAAAACCTGATGCTGGAAAATCTGCCTTCTTTCCAAGCAACTTTAATGGAGCTGCGTCTGGAATCATATTGGTATTATTTAAAAAGTTTAACCCAAGATTAATAAACTTAGTTTCTTTATCTATATTTTTAAACCCTGGCATCCACTTGCCTTGGTGGTATCCAACAGTTGTCATATCTGGAACTGGTGTCATAAATTTAAACAACCACAGTAGACCAAGTCCAGGTTGTTGAGCTTCCCACCTAGCATATCGGCTATTCATCTCTCTCATAAGGTCTGCTGTAACAATATCTTCCCTTTCATTTGGCATATAATCACTACCAGTTATAAATTTTCCCCAAGTTTTTCCGACAAATTTACGCATATCAAAAACATCTAACTCAAACTCTTCTGCATATGCAAACTCTCTTGGGTCAAGAGCAAACCCAAAGAAATCAACCATAGTTTGATGCCACATTGTAATCTGAGCATACTCATTACTATCCATACCTCTTATTCGTGGAACAAGTTGGTTGTTCACCCATATGTTTGCCCATATCCTTGCCTTGTTTTTCCTTACCCACTGCTGTCTCTTTGCAAAAGAAATCTTTTTTAAATTTACAATCTCCATTGTGCCAAGCTTATAACTCTTTTTATCAGGAGCTAAGTCGTATCTTCTTAACTTAACTGGGTTCCCCTGTAAAAGTTGTAGTCCTATATTATCTCTTATAGTATCTCTAATCATCCCAGCAGTCTCTCGATTTGATAATATTCTTTCTTCTATATTCTCTCTAACTTGTGTAAGCCTATTAAGCCTATCTTTAAACATAGTTATTATCTCAGCATTATTAGAATCTGGAAAATATCTATTCTTTACATTCATTCTGTCTATTGCTGATTTTGTTCTTCTAATCTTACTCCCAACAGCATTAAGTATTGATATAGACCTTGAGTCGGCTCTAATCATATCAACAATATCTTTAACAACTTTATCTGTCATACCATCTTTATCAATATGTGACTCCCATATCTCATCAAAGTCATCTTCAGACCTTCTATTATTTTTCCTTGGCTTCTCCATAAATAACCTGTCCACTGAAGCAATAGCCCAAACCCCTCTATCAAATGGCAATAGATTTATAGCATCGCCTGCGCTATTAATCTGTATCCTACTTGAAGGCTTAGGGAACATCGCATCTTTTAGTCCAAATATATCTGTTATATTTTTTAAACTTGACCATCCTGACCCCATCTGTCTCAACTGTTCTTTTCCATATTTCTTCCGAAGCCTTCTCCAAACAACTTTGTTTAAGCCTTTCATAGTATCTCTATAAGTTTCATACCCCTCAAGAAGCGTAACATAATCTACTTTCTTCGCTTCGCCTCCTTCATATACATCAGTCGCTAACTGTAAGAAAGCTTGATAAGGTTTTATAGACTCAACAATTGCATCTTTCCACATCTCGTCAACCCTATCACTGGCTGGAACCCAAGCTTCTCTTTCTATAATCTTACCTGTCTTTGGGTCTTTTACTCTCTCCCTGCCTCTGATATCAACTTTAAATATACCTCCCCAAGGAACACCATCTTTTAACCATCTATCATTACCAAACAATAACTGCTTGAAATAGTCAGGTGTAAAATCCAACTCTGTAAATCCATCTTTAGAATCTATAATTCTTTGAGCATCTGTTGCTATAAGTTCGTCAAGCTCATCAGCTAATTTTTTATCAATGCTTATTCTATACTGATTTTGAGGCCCTACTACAATATTATATCCACTCACATCTGTATCTTTACCTTGATAATGCTTCATCCATTGTATCATTCTTCTTGCTTTTACAACGGGGCCTCTCATTTTTGTAGCTCTTGCTGATTTAAAAGTATACTCTCTAAGTGAAGCTGGGTTGTCAAAACTTAGCCCCTCTATTGAGGTAGGCATAGAATCATTTGTTATTGACATTATATTACCAGCATTATTTTTCCACTCATTTAATATACTAGTAGGTGTGTCCCACCAGTAGTTTACTTTATCAAAGTCGTGATCTCCTTCAAGTCTTGTCCAAAAATCAACCGTGTTAAGCCTTGCAAGGTTACCCTCTGATACAAATCCTTTTAAACCAACTATAACTTTGTCAGAAGATTTTAGAGATGGAGTTCTATGCCATAATACTGCAACTTCAGCAGATGCACCGGTCTTAACCAAATTGTTCATTGCAGATAAAAAGTCATGAACGTCGCCTAACGTATTTGCTCTCTTACCATTTAATATAAAATTCTCAACATCTCCCTCAAACATATTAATAAGCTGTTTCGCCGTTGCGGATACTTTCTTTTGCCTTGAAAGTTCTCCAATCTCTCTCCTTGCTTGTTTAACAAATTCACCCCAAGTAACTAGGTCATCTGGTCTACTAGGATTATGCAATATAATACTTAAGTTTTTACCTATTCCTTTAGACCGATTGTTTATACCTATCTCACCTTGACCATATGAATATATATCACGATTCTCACCATAAAACAAGACATTTCTTAAACCTTTTGGATGATCAAATGCATAATAAGAAGGAATAGCAGCGCTCTGACTTCCAAATTCATTTATAGGACTAAAAACACCCTCTTGCTGTACAAAATGTCTCATAATTGCATTCTTCATAGTTCTACGCCATGGCATAAACATAGGATACATATCATACTGCATCATTTTTCCTATTGTACTGTACATTTGATTATCTAATTCAGAACCAATATCTCCCATTAATACTTTTGAAAATGCTATCATTCTATCTGTCAATCCTACCGCTTCGCCAGCTTTATTTTGATAGTCTGTTACAGCTTTTCCCATTAACCAATCAAAGTATTCATTGTTTACTCCACGACCAACTAAATCAGCACCAACATGCATTGGTATTCTTGCTGGTTTATCTTCAGCTTGCCACATCTGAATACCAATAGATTCTATTGGGAGAGCTATCTCATGTAAATCAGCATCCATAAGTCTAGCCTCTCCAGCTGCAACATCAGAATATAAGAGCTCTTCAATACTGTTTATACCTTCTTTACCGAGGTCTATCTGTCTATCTTTATAATCCCTTCCAATTCCCTTTACAGCAGATGAAAATATAACCATATTAATATCATTTTTAGCAAAATACGGCTCAAAGTTGTCATCAACTACAAACATTGTTTTCCCAATAAAAGCTGCTTCACCATCACTAGCAAATGTTATAATTGGTTTGTTAGCAACAGTTTGTTTTCTCCAGTAATCTCCTGTCATCATCCTCAATCCCTGCATCCAGTCTCTTTGAACTATTATAACTGAGTTCATGTGACTTGTATCACCTAATCCACCAGGATAAGTCATCTTACCATCAATTACTTCTGGCTCTATTATACCCCATTCCTTAGACTGAGCAGCTTTTTCAGATATAATTTGTTGTGATAAATTTTTATAAGCAGACGTTGCAGTAGGGTTTACAGGGTCGCTTTCATCAATAACAATATGTGATTTAACATTCCCAACCTGAGACATTGGTTCTAATACATTTTTAAGAACATCGTAATCATTTCCTAGCTCATCTCTTGTAAAATTCTTATTATAAAATTCAACAACATCTTTCAGTGATTGTAAATCTAACTTAAGAGTAGACCCATTTGCCAGAAGCCTTATTCTTCTAAAAAAATCATGTGTCAGTTCTTTTTGAGGAGACCACCTCTTTGTATCCCTTTTACTATTTATAACAGAATCCCAAAATAATCCTCCAAGTTTTTTGTCACCTATAACTACAGTTAACATAAGTGTTGCATCATCTGAAGTTCTTATATCCTGAGCTACTGGAGACCTAAATATATAATGTGGCTCACCTTCTACATCAGTTTCTCGTTTCTCTACAATCCTTGTGCCGTCGCTTTCTACATACTTATCTAACATACCTCTAGCAGCTTCTCGTATACTTCTATTTCTACTAACAAGTTCTCTATAATCCGCATGTTCTTGCGATGGGGCTCCCTTGGCAGGCCTAGAAGGTTCAGTAAACCTATCTTCAACGCTCTTTAATCTTTCAACAAACCTATTAGCAAGCTTGTGCTGACCTATTAACTCTCCTTGATAGGGGTGAAGAGGTATCCCTATTCCATAATCTAAATCACCTAAGAAGGCTGTAATATAACCGCTTTGTTGAGTAAGAGGCCCAACATACGGTTCTTCTAATGTTTTCCTGGCTTCTATTCTTTGACCAACTTCAGCTACATCATTAAGAAACCTACCTAATACCTGATCGCTAACATGTGTTATATCATAAGTTGTACCACTGTCAAGTCTGTATTTTAGATCAATAAATACTAACTCAGAAAATAAGTCTTCAAGCTCATCAGTTACTATATTTCTTCTGGTTGTCTCTGGCTTCGCTAATGGAATAGCTCCTTGAGCAACCTTTAAACTAGTAACTTCTTTTGTTTGCGCTAATGAAAGCCATACCTTTTGCATATCACTCGCCATTTTTTTCTTTTCAAAACTTGGCATCTCTTTCCAGTTGCTTTTTGAATAACTCACATTGTCTATTTTCTTTACAGTCATATTAGACAACATATAATCAAAGAAATGGTCGAAAGTAAAATCACCATGCGCATCATACACATTTTTAAGCACATAATCTTGAGGCTTAACATCTCCTATCTCTGGCAATTCAATTCCCCAGTCGGTTATAAGTTTATCAAACGTCACAGAAGTAGTTAAGTCAGAATCCTGCTTTGGTAAGAAGTCTAATTTATCTCTTTCCATCATTAACTCTATTGAACGTGAAGTATTAAGAGGCTGTGTAAGCAGTTTCATTTGATAAGAAGCCTCTTTTATTCTTTGAGATAAATCTTTTTCACCAGAATCTAAAAGAAATGTTCCGTCATCACCACGATACAAATTATAGTTCTTCATCACCTCTAGCACTCTTGTAGTATTACCCATTTTGTTAACTAAACTATTAAGAACTGAAACAAGAAACTCCTTATGCTGTACAGTTTTTGTATTATCATATGTTTGATAAACAGAATTTAATAACCTATCATAACTATCTCTAATAGCCCCAGACTGTATAGCTTCAAAATGAGAAACTATCTTAAACATAAAATCCTGTGTAGGCTTTGCATCAAACGAAGACTCTTGAAGAACACCGTTTCCTTTAGAATCTCTCCATAATGGCTCCAATGTCTTTTCATATAAAGTCAGATAGTCCCAAACCATATGAGCTATTGACTGATCAGTATGTCCTTCTTCTCTAGCTATCTTCACTACATCATTAAATGCTTTATATAATGTATTATCAGATTTTTCTTTTGATGCTTCTAATTCACTAAATACTTTATCAACCTTATCATAATTTCTATTCACCCAAAAAGTAACATCTCTGTTTATATCATTAACATCAGTTTTAGTTGTTATATCTGATCTAATAAGCTTCTCCCTAATGTTCCCAGCATAGTCACTTAGCCTTGCCATATTAAAGTTGCGACCAGCCAACCTTGTCTCAACCAAGACTTTTAATACAGAAAAATCTTTATCAGTGAGAGGAGTTCCATCTCTCCTTGTAGCATTTCCTAATGATTTCTCAAATGTATAATCAGAAAGCTTTTTAATAAAAAGTTCTACATCTGCTCTATCACCTTTAAACCCTTCTAAAAGTCCATATCTATCAAAGTAATCCATTAACTTTATTACATCAGTCTCTTTAGCATACCTTGGTTCTGCAGCAACCCCTAACTCTGTTCTCTCAACACCGTACTTAATATCACTTTGTAATAAAGATAACAAATTAGTAATAAATTTTTGTTCAGGGCTATCAGCAGAAAGCCTAACTTTATTAGCATCTCTTACAATCAGAGAACTTGGTAAATACGGTTTACCCGTGCCAGTTATTATACTTAATAAATCTTTAACAGCTCCTACTTCATCACCAAAAATACTTGCAACATCCCTATCTCTTACAAAAAGCATTTCTTTCCAGAGCTTGACTACATTATCTATAAATAAGTTTCTTCTTAACGCATCATTAAAAGTTTTATCTCCAAGTCTTATAATATCAGCAGGCTCAACTTCAGTATTACCTGTAATTGATTCATGATACTGTCTATCAAACTTATCAACCTCACCAAAATTATCTGTTCCTATCTCACCAAACAACTTCTTACTCATCTCACCATTGAAAACGATTGGCTGTCCTGCAATAACTACACGACCTCGAATTAAACCAAGAGCGCTATTTTTATCTTCTATACCACCAAACAATCCACCCAACCTATCAGCATTTTGAGGTAATGAACTGTTCTCAAAACTAATAGGTCTTAATACCATCCTACCATTTTCATCTATTTTAACTATTGGCAATTCACCTCTTTCTCCGTTAGCTCTCCATTCCATTTCATAAATAATATTATACGCTTCTCTAACTGCGCTCTCATATATATCCATTGAGTTTTTCAAACCTGGTGAAGCAGCAGCGTGTAAAATATCATTCAAATCAAATGGTGTTGCTACTCCCTTTTGTGTACTCTTAACTGTCCTGTACTCATCCAATGATTTAAATCTAGTGTTTCTTAACTTAGTTGTTAAATCTGCAAGTTCTTTGCTCGAGAGCTCATCAATACTTTTAACTCTAGTTACTTCTGGGTTTTCTATTGTTGCTTCTAATATAGCCTTATAAGTTTCATACAGTGGATTACCAACAACGTCTTTCTTCTTTAATGTAGGCTCTTTATCAACAGCTATAAATAATTTTGAATCCTCACCAATCTCCTTCAACTTTATTATATCATCATGTGATAAATCAGGAGTTCCATATTTCTTTATCACTTCCATGTTATTCATAATATTTTTGAAAGCAGCGTGGTCTAAATTCATACCTAGCATATCTAAATATTTATTAACCTTCTCAAATTTTGTATCATAGAACATTGGTCGTTTAGTTCCTGGTAACATCACCAGATCACCATGTTCATTTCTATATTCTATATCTCTGCCCTTCTTTGAAAGAACTGCTCCTAACAACGTATGAAATATTAAATCTTCAAATGGAAGTTCCTCGTTTGCATAAGCTATCATAGTCCCAACATTAAAAGCCATAGAACCAGCAAGCATTCTACCAGATGAACCCAATATATCCCTACCAGCGTTCCTTGCAAAATCTGGCCAGAACTGTCTCAAAAATGCACCTTCCAGAGAACCCATCCACTTCTTTAATTCTGTTGCAGAAGTAGCATCTTTAGCAAACGAAGCAAGGTCTTTCTTGTCTCTTAATAAAGTCTTCAATCCTTTATCACTCTTAACTAAGAGAGAAAATATATCATCATTAGCTTCCCACAGGTGCTCTGCGTGTTTAACTAACAACATTCTATCAGCTTCATTATTTACATTATATTGACTCCATCTCTTTCTTCTTGACAAATATTGATTCATTCTCTTGAATCCAGTTTTTAATATACCAGCATCAGTACCTCCCGGTATCAATCTTACAAGACCAAGAGCACTTCCAAGAGCAATAGAATGACCCATAGTTTTAAGTATGTTAAAGTCAATATCCTCATTATTTAAACTATTCATAAAGCTCATTGGAATTTCAACAGCAGTAAACAATATAGCTTCTTCAGCAGCTGATGCAGCTAAACTTGCCATTCTTCTATTGCCAAATCTCAAAGCCCAATACTGGTGAAGGTTTGTTATAGGCATATTATATTTACCGCCTATATACTTTCTCACCTCATCAGCGATTAATCGTTGTGCTCTTTCATTTACAGTAAATCCAGGTTGAAACTTTGCTATCTTATTAATTTCTGATTGAATAATTTTAGGTATATTCTCATCAACTTGTTTTGCATATTGAGTTCTTATAGAGTGGTTGCTAAATGCCTTAGCTCCTTTCCTAGTGCCTACCTTTGTAATAGCCTGAACACCTCTGGTAACAAGTGCAGATTCTTTTATAAACCTTTCAATATCATCAGGCCCCATACCTTTACTGCTAGCCCACTTTAAAAACTCCTTATCTTTCTTTAGTATCCGTACAGTATTATCTGTAAACTTCTTACCCGCAACTGATGTACCGTATCCTACTACCTTACCACCTTTTACTACTCTAGCTCCTTTTAAAGCAGCAGATGCTATGCCTCTTGCCCAACCAAATGGTGGTATAAATCCAGCAACTCCTGTAATAGCTCCAGTCCACCTTTCAGCAGTTGTCTTAGGAGCTGCTATTTCTTCCCACTTTCTACCACCAGGAAAAAGTTGTTCATCTATTGTTCTTGCAACAAGACCAGGAACACCAAGACCAGCAGTTTCAACAAAAGACCATACGGATTTAGCTAGTAAAGCACCCCACGTTGCATCATATCCCCAGTCGCCAGCCTTAGATTCAAACCAATCAGGCATCTGTCCAGTTTGTAAAGCTTGCCACAAATCTTCTTGTTCGCCACCAGCGCGAGCTTGAGCAGTAGGAACTTGAACAGCTTGTGGGTCTAGTCCTTCTTCCCTAAGTATATCTTCAATTACTGATAAACTAGTCTGAACTCCACGTCTTTCAAGCTCTTTTTGAAATTCTCTGGTAAGGTTATCTTGAGGGGGCATTTATATTAAGTATCCAAATACTGCTGCCAAGCTTTGAAAGTAGTATATATCTCTATAATAGAATATCCTAACGCAGCAATATCGCCAAATGGAACCATTGGTGAGTCAGCCATAGCCATTAAAGCAGCCTTGCTGCCTATTTTACCAATCCTTGCAGCTAAATAACTAGCAAAAGACATTTTAGTTTTATCGCCAACTTTATTTAGCAATACTTTAGCTGTAAGAGCTGTAGTTCCCGCCGTCTGTCCATAAACTTTTCCTGTTTCACCTGCAACAGCTTCTCCAATTTCTCTACCTGCTAAAGGAGCAAAATATGCTGCTCCTGTCAAAATTTTACCAGTTCTTGATAAAAACTTACTTTCCTGTATTGCAGTAAGAGCAGCCTGAGCTTTAGATAGTGAGGTTGTATTACTCCATCCAGCACTTCTAGCTGCCTTCAAAAGCCTTTTCATGGTTTCTGGGCTTCTTTGCCAAACAGGGCCCTTCACAGTCTTATATAATTCTTTGAATTTTTTAGATGGCAATCCACCTTTTGCTGGATGTTTTAAATCTTTAGCTAACTGTTTTAAATAATCTCTAGCGCCTTCTGCATACTTTGCAGCTTCAGCTCGCGCTGCAGGAGCTATGTATTGCCCACCATATGCAGCTCCAATAAGTGCGAGAGTTCCACCGGGACTCGGATCCCAATCTTCATCCTTCTTACCAGCATCTATAGCACTTGAAAGTGCCTTCATACCTTGTTCAGTAGACATAAACTCTGTAGCAGTCATAAACTCTTCGGTTGGTTTCTTAATACCAGCATATAACCCTATATCGCTCTGTATTTTATAGTCCTCATTTAGAAACTCCATTGACTCTTTCTTAATAAAGAACTCATTCTCTAAAGTTTTCAAAGACTGCAAAGCTATTTGTTTCATATCGCCAATACCCTGTGTTTTTTCTTGAAGCTGTGCAAACGATTCAATTAAAGCAGCCTGACCTTTACTCATATCCTGTCCAGATTGAACAGCTGTCCCTAAATTACCAGCTAACTTAACAATAGCCCTGGGACTATCAGCCTCATAATAAGACCACAACGCAGACACTGCAGCATTGGCAATTGACGGTGAAAACCCATAGTCAGAAACAAGGTCTTCAGAAGCGGCAACCATCTTAGTTTTCTTCTTACCCTCTTTGGCTTCTTCATAATATGCTCCAATCCCAGTAGCAGATAAAAAGTCAGAAGCAAGGTCTCCCATCATCTGTAAATTAGCAGCAGACGCAACTTCTAAATGTTTAGAAGCTATAGTTATATCCTGAGTTCTTCTACGCTGAGCCAGCTCCATCATAGAAAGGGCAGTTTGAACTTTAAACTGTTCTCTACGCTCACCACTTTGTAGTATAGCTGTTACTGATCTTAATACGTCTGCTGCTTGAGTTGCCATAATTTATCCAAAAAGATTTTTACCTAGATACCATGCGTCTTCTTGCTCTTGAGCAAGTTTGCCCATTCTTTCAAACTTTGCTCTCTCACTTTTTATTCTTGCTTTTTCACCTTCATACCATCCTTCAATATCTCCCATCTTCTTACCTAAATCTGCCATCAAATTACTTTTACCTCTTCCAAAAGCACTTTGAATCCTTTTCCACATACCAGAACGCTCTTCTTCTATTGAGCCAGAAGTTGCAAGCCCACTTTTTTGTATAGTTTCTTCAGTTTGTTTAGTTAAATCTTCCTTTGCAATACCAGTTTCAGCCGAAAGTTGATCAACCCCCATAGAATAATCTTGTTCAGCTGCTAACCTTCTTGTTCCAACCGCAGTTTCAAGTTGTTCAGAAGCCCCTTCTAAAGATCGTAGACCTTCCGCAGATGCCTGGGATTCATATCTTGCTTGAGAGCTAGCTGTCTTTCCACCTCGCCATGCTGCATATACACCAAGACCAAGAGTAGCTATTGTAAATGGGTCAAAATATTCTTGCAAACCAGTAGACGGATTAGTAGACCCAGACCCTGCAGCTTTTACCATCTGTTCTCCTTGCTGACCATACATATTTATCAATGCTTTTTCTTTTATATTACCATGAGCACGCTCACCACCAGAGAAACGAAGTATTTCAGTATCTCCATACCTGCCTTTTTTGGCTAAAGATGATAAATGATTGTCTGCTATTGTACTCTTTAGCGCCATCTTCCGCCCCCACCCTTAAACCAATATTCATCAGATACTTCTTGTGACAATCTCGGTTTACCACTCTGTTCGTCACCCGTCATAAGGAGATCTGGATGATTTAAATCTAATTCCTCAAGAGCTTTATTTCGATCAAAAGGATCGTCAAATGTACCTTGAGCTGCAACAGCTTTGCTTTGTTCTTTAAAAGATTCGAGAGACGGATGTCCATGCCCAGCCCCTTTTATTTCAGGAACTATCCACTCTGATGAACTTAACTTATATTTGTCTGGTACATCTTCATACGAAAAATCTTTACCTCCAGCATCTTGAACATCAAATGTAGGTTCATATGTAGCTTCTTCTATCATTGATTTGTCTTCAGTCACCCCTCCTGTTGCAGTGGATGGTTTGATATCTATTCCATACCTTTTCATTTGAGCCAAAACTGTTATATCTTCCTTGCCTAGTGTTCGATCACCAAATTTATACTTTGGTTCGTCCCACATCTTTTCCCACCTACTCATCTTGCTCCAAAGCTTATCGTCCTTTCCTACTTTTTCATAATCGCCCATGTCTTCCTTCAATGTTCCAAGGTCTCCTTCAAATTCTTGTTTTGCCTTGTACCCTCCATAAAGCTGACTTCCAAGTTCTACTGCTGACATTAATGTGTCAATAGTTCTTCCTGTTTGTTCCTGTTTAAAAGCACTTCTTTCCCGTGAAGACTCAATCTTTCCCCAGACATCTTCAGTTTCATATAACGAAGCCTGATATTCACCAGCAGACACACCTGCCCCACGATATATATCATATACTGATTTACTTTCTGGCATAACTTTCCTTCAATTTACTAATAACGCTGGACATTCTCTAACACTTTGTTTTGTTCATTAGTTAATCTTTTCAATAATCTCATTAATTTTAGCTGCTATAGTTGCAAGATCATCAGTAGAAGTATTGTCTACAGTAGTATCAAGTAAGCTACCATTTGCTGTTCCAGCAGTACTATTAGTTAATTTAGTTATAGGATTACTTGGTACTTTTAGTTTTTTCTCATGTAATTGATTGTTGTAATTAACATATTCCACTAATCCTTTTCCAGATACATCCCTTAATACAGGAACACCTTCTTCTACTTCGTCGATAGAGGGCTCACCATTCTGGACTACAAGTCTTTCCTGTTTTTTATGATGAGCAATTCTTTCTTGTCGTGTCACTTTATACTCTTTAATCTATAAACTACCGCAATATCATTAATCTCAAAATCATCATTAATATTATTTGAACCATCTCCACTTATCTTTAACCTGAAACTAGAAATATTATTAACAGGGGCACCAGGTTTTAATTCAGCTTTAACCCAATCATCAGTGCCTACATCATGAGCTATACATTTAGCAGTTGCTCCTGCTCCTGTCGTAGTGCCATCAGCATTAGTAACAAAAAAGGTTGAGGCAGGAGCAAGACCATCTACACCATAATGTACTTGTACATGACTAGCATCTCCCCTATAAGTTAAATATACTTTATAAACCTTCTTTCTTACTGAAGGTTGTCCAAAATCTATATCTTTTGTCATTAAGTTAATTTTAGCTGAAGTATCACTAGCATCATCCCATTTTAATATAGTACCATTTGTATGAGCATGTACTAAATCTCCATTCCAGTCTGTAACAAAGTTTGTCAAATCAGCACTTGTAAAAGTCGCACTAAACCCTTCAATCCAAGACTGTGTTACCATATCATATAAAAATATATTGCCAGCCCCAGTAGAAGTATTATCATCTACAACAATAAGCTGTCTTTTCTTTGGTATGTATCCAATCATTGGTTCATTAGTAGCAAATGTTGCCCAATCACTTTCTTTTATTATCTGCCTGCCACCTTTTTCAAGTAAATTAGTAACTTGTCTACCATCATATAAATAACATCCAAGTTTATTTACCCATGCTATACCAAAATCTGTCTTACAAGTAGCCGCAGGATGAGAGACTCCTTTATGCATAAATGTTTCTTCTAAAAATTCTATAGATTGTGATACATTAACCAAATGCATTTTGTGCTTTTTGAACTGTAGTATTCTGTCTGCATATTCTTCCAACTTTACTATATCATCACCATCTCTAACGCTTACTTCAATTACTTTACTCAGTGGAAACACATCAAACTTATTAACAGGAGTCTTAATCATAGCATCACCCATTATCTCTGTTGCACCGTCTTCTTTTTGAACCTGCAAACCACCAATATAGACAACTCTATTAACTACAACTGCTGTTTTATATCTCGACATAATAGATTCTTCGTCATATTTGTAACCAGTTTCACCCTGAAAAGTACCAACTAAGTTAGGTTGCTGTAGCTTCTCGTTAGGAATTTCCCAACTATGTTCATCAAGAGACCCATCATATTCAGCATCCTGTTCATACCCATTTATCCTAACCGTTGCTTTTCCTGTAATAAAGTCATAGTCAATTTGTGGATGCCAAAAACTTATTTCATCGCCTTGCGATTTTCTCATATAGAGCTTTGCTCCAGTAATTCTTGGACTCCAACTCGATGAATATTGTAAACTGAATTTTATAGTTGGAGCCTGTGTACTATTAGCAGATACTGTAGTTTTTGTTATCTCATAACTATCACCAGGCGTGCCTGAATCCCAACTATTATCATCCCCCTCTACTAAAATTGCTTCTACAGTATTTGTAGCATTATCTGTAATAGCCCCAGAGCTATTATCTGTAGTATTATATATCGTTTCCCCAATCAAATCATCTGCTATAAAATTCTGACCCTGGTGGGCAGCGCTATCAGTCATTGTAGTTCCGGCGCTTAAACCAGTGTGAGTTCCAGTATAAACATCTTCAAGTTCTCTTATTAAGCTTTCTTGTTTTTCGTCATATATAAAACTAACTCCAACATTCCATTTCCAAGGGACTGTAGAACTTTGCCCCCAACCTCTTGCATCACTTGTAGTTGGGGCACTCATTTCTAACTCTACTTCTACATTTTCTACGCCAAGATTAGAATGTGATACAGGAATTCCAGAAGCAGACTCGTACTTAACATTAGTTATCTTTAAAGTACCAGCTCCAAACTCCTCATTTATATTCATCATTTGAACTCTAACCTTTTGAGGGTCTTCAGCTTCGGGTGTACTCACATCTATAGCTACTGGGTCAATAGAGAATGATAAAACAACATTACCAGTATCAGTCTGTAAACTATCACCTGAATTAAAATTTGCCGAACCAGTTTTTGTCGTGTCAGTAAAAGATGACCCATTCCATCCTCCAGCTTGTATCTCAAAATCTCCTACATATTCTCTATCACTAACACTTGATACAGCACTCCAAGATATTGTAATTCTTGCTATATTACTACTACCAAGAGTATCATCATCATCAACAGTATAGTTTTGGACAGAACCTCCTACAGCTGCATTGTGCTCAACAGCGTAAGTAAGTCCACTGCCTAATAGTTTATTAGCAAACCTTGAAGATGCTGGTTTACGAATTTTTTGTGGTGTTACTATCCACCGATCTATATCATAACTTGTTGAATTAGAAAACAGTGTTCTATCAATGTATCCATACCATTTATTTTCGTTAAGAGCTCCAAAGTTGC
>Ga0208030_1000658_pt1 | contig 22763 bp, 39 predicted proteins | sample MalvirDeepMed_M9_FD_184246 | JGI IMG/M metagenome (GOLD analysis project Ga0208030, IMG submission 184246) | Marine viral communities from the Global Malaspina Expedition - Malaspina viral metaG DeepMed_M9 (SPAdes) (version 2) | ecosystem: Environmental > Aquatic > Marine > Oceanic | place...
GATCAAGACTTGAAGGAAGAAGGTAGGGCAAAAAGAAAGGCAGCCGGAAGAAAGTATAACCCTGACGCCAAAGCCCCCTCAGAAAAAAAGTCGTTCTTTAAGAAGGACTAAAAATGCCTTTACAGAATTGTACGGACTCGGGCAAGTCTGGTTGGCGATGGGGAAAAAGCGGCAAGTGCTATACAGGTCGAGACGGAAAGAAAAAAGCCATTCGTCAAGGAATTTCAATCGAAGGCCCCGAAAAGTTTCAGCAGATAGCTTCTGCTGGAAACATAGAACTTTCGGAACAAGATATTCCACTTGTTTCCTACTCCCTATATGAAGAAGGCTATTCTTTGTCGAATATAGTAGCAGTAGTAGCTACAATAAGAGACAGTTTTTCTAGGGCTGACAAGGAGGCGGGCTATCCCCCCCACTGCAATTCTGGTTATAAAGAAAAAGATGGCAAATGTGTGCCTATTGATGATATTAAAGCAAAAGAGGAGAGAAACAAATGTCCTTAAAAAAGTGTACAGTAGATGGCAAACCCGGATGGCAATGGGGAGCGCAAGGTAAGCACTACAGCGGTCGAAACGCCAAGAAAGATGCCATCAAGCAGGGAGTTTCTATTGAGGGACCAGAAAAGTTTTCTCAAAAAGCTGTCGAACAAAATATATCTTTGGATACTAAAGACGTTGAAGCTGTTGCAGAATGGATGTCCGACAACGGATACGACAAGAGAGCCTTAATTGCAACAGTATCTGTCCTTTTATCGCATTCCGCATCAGGCAAAACCAAAAAAGAGTGGGACAAAGTTGATAAAAAAGAACTCAAGCGTGATACCAAAAAAGAAAAAAAAGAACATGAAAAAGATGCTATAGAAGATGATAAAGAAAAAATCAAAAAACTTAAAAAAGGCGACCCCTCTGAGAAGAAGAGAAGCGAAATTAAAGATCTAGAAAAAGACAAGCGATACGACAAGAAGGACGCCAAAAGCGCTTCTGATAAAGACGAGTATCGTCAAGACAAAAGAGAAATAGATAGCGAAACTCTTCATGAGCAACTTAAGCACCACAAAGACGCTGTTAAAAATCTTGAAAGAGAAATTAAAGATCTCAAAAAAGATAAGAGTGAAGACGAAAGAGATGTTAGAAAAGAATCAAAAGGTGCAGGCCTCAGCACACAGGAAAAAAACAATCTGCCTGACTCCGATTTTGCTTATATTGCACCCGGAGGAAAGAAGGTTGACGGTAAAACCGAACCTCGTAGCTTGAGGCACTTGCCTATTCCGGACGCTGCACATGTGCGAAACGCGCTGGCTCGTCTTGATCAGACCGACATTTCTGCTTCCGCTAAGAAATCGGCGTTACAAAAAATCAAGAGCGCAGCAAAGAAGTTTGGTATAGAGGTTGGTGAATAGTGAAGTATCGAGACTTAGCAGAGCGTATTGTTGATGAGCTTAGCAGCGAATCCTTCGACGATACCACTGACCAAGTTGAAGACATGCTAGAAGACTACTTCAGATTTAATGAGGAAGACAAAGAATAAAATAAAAAAGATCTTGTAAGAGTCGATAAAGCCTCCCATTTTTTGGGGGGCTTTTATTTTGTTAATAGGGTATTTTTTGTGTATATAATAGAGCGTTAGGAGATTTTCCCCAAGGACTTCTGATATCTAAAATAGAAAGGCAAGGTGTCACAGTGAACCTTATATCTAGAAGAAATATTTTATTGTATGGTTTAGGAGGCTTAGGAGCTACCTTTGGCTTTTCCATAGAAGCTGCCAATGGGGCCATAAGAAACCGAGGCTGTCGTTGCGGTGTTAAAACTACTCGAAATTATAACAAAAAATTTAATCGAGCTCCGGATAAATGGGGCAAAAATCATTTGACTTATTTTATGTCAGGTCGTGACACGAATGATATGGATGCAGAAATTTGGGACACCCAGTTTCGATTAGCATTTGAGTCTTGGTCAGAGGTAACTCCTCTTACTTTTGCGACAATTGATTCTCGGGAAAATGCCGATCTTATTATTGGTGTTAGCCGACGTCGCAGATCTAGCTTTGGCAGAAGGGGCGGAGTCTTGGCGTGGGCACAGATGCCACCACGACGCGATTACAATGGCCAACTTGTAAGTATGTTTGACTTAGCAGAAAATTGGGTGTTGCCAGACTCAGAATATGGAATCATTCTTCAGGCGGTTGCAGCCCACGAGATAGGCCATTTGCTCGGACTTGGCCATTCCAGAGTTAAAGGTACACTGATGTACCCCTATATTAATGACGCTTTGATACCTCAAGCAAGCGATATTGCAGAAATTCAAAGCCTTTATGGTAAAAAAGAGTAATTTTCAAATTTTTTTCTTCCCTTTCGCCGCTTGCAAGGTATAATACCTTTAGTCAAGCGGCTTTTTTATTTACTTGTGGATTTTTAATAAAGGAAAACTGATGAAAACTGCGGAAACTACTAATTGGACAACGTTGCTGGCGACAAAAAAGTGCCAGCGAACCCTTTACAACTTTGCTGTTGGTAAAGCATCTGTTAGTCAAACGACTAAGGCACTTGCATTTTCTGAAGGTGCCGGTGAGTTTAGACAACTTGTTAGAACGCATGGCGCTACTTATGCACGACGTCTCACTCGAAAGGCCCTCCGTTATCGTGGGCTATCTATCTAAGAATTTTTAAGGAACTTTTAAATGAGCGATGTAAACAAAGTTATTATCACCGGCAGGGTCACTAGAAATAGTGAATTGCGTGAGACCCCCGCAGGAACCCCCGTCACAGACATCAGTGTGGTTTCCAATCGCATTTGGACAAAGAATGGGGATCGTCAAGAAGACGCTACCTTTGTCGATGTTACCATTTGGGGTAAGCAAGCTGAGACGCTCAGTCCCATGCTTACAAAGGGACGCCATATTATGGTTGAAGGACGACTCAAGCTTAATAGCTGGGAAACAGACGAAGGAGTTAAGCGTAATAAGCTTACCGTGGTTGCAGAAAGCGTTAATCTTACGCCTTCTAATCCCAACCCGCAGAGAAGTTCAGAACAAGCTGCTCCCGTTCCTGTGGCAGTAGGAGCTTCTCCGCAGACTGAGGACGACACTCCGTTTTAATTATTTTTAAGGGTAGCTCCCTTAATAAAGGAAGGTGGCTGAATAACCGCAGCAAGCAAGAGGCGGTAAGGCACGAAACCTGTAGAGTATGACCAAAGGGTTGAGGCTACAGGAAGAAGTACAAAGTAGGGAAGCCCGTCAAACGGTGGACAGATTTTGCCCTGAAAAGTTGTAGGTAACTAACTGTTAATCCTACCCTTCCATTTTTTTCTTTTGAGGAGTGGCTAGAAGAAGAGAGCTATGACGAAGAATATTAATATACTGGCTCCGATTAATAATTTAGGCTACGGTGTAGCATCCATTAACATATGCAAATCTCTCTCAAAGAGAGGGTCAAACATATCTCTTTTTCCCATCGGGCAGCCTGTTTTTTCATCTCAGCAGGAAGCCAATGATATTAATCCATTCGTCCAAGCACAAGGGGACTTTGATTCGTCGGCGCCGTGCCTGAAAGTGTGGCACGAACATAGCATGGGAGAAAGGGTGGGAAGAGGCAAGCTTGTTGGCTTTCCGTTTTTCGAAGTAAATAAATTTGATCCCCCTCGCAAAAATCACCTTTCTTCTTGTGATGAAATTGTTGTGGCATCACAATGGGCGCAAGAGATAGTGGAGAAGGAGATCCCCTCCTCAAAGACTCATGTTGTTCCTCTTGGAGTGGATACATCTATATTCATTAATAACAATCCACCAGCAGCAGACAAATTTATTTTCTTCAACTGCGGAAAATGGGAAAAAAGGAAAGGTCACGATCTTCTTATATATCTTTTCAGAGAAGCCTTTAAGAGCGAGCCGGATGTTGAGCTTTGGATGATGTGCAACAACCCCTTTCTCTCTCCAGAGCAACACTCCCAATGGGTAAATCTTTATAAACAAGATCCAAGAGTAAGACTTTTGGATCGTGTACAATCGCAGCTAGAACTATCGCACATAATGAACTCTACAGATTGCGGTATTTTTCCAAGCCGTGCAGAAGGATGGAATTTAGAGATTCTGGAATTGATGGCAGTTGGAAAACATATTATTACCACAAATTATTCTGCACATACGGAGTTTTGTAATGAAAAAAACAGCATGCTAGTCACCCCTAAAAACAAAGAGCGTGCCATTGACGGTCAATTTTTTAATGGCTTTGCTGAATGGGCATCTCTAGAGGGCACAGAACAAGAATTTATCAGGCACATGCAAGACATGTACCAGAAATGGAAAGAAAATGGCAGACAAAGACTTGTCAATGAAGAGGGGGTTAAGACTGCCGAAAAATTTTCGTGGGACGCAACAGCCCAAAAACTAGGGGACATATTATATGCTAATTAAGGTGCAAAAGGTGTGCCCACACATCCCGCTTCCTTCAAAGGGTCACCCCTCAGACGCAGGCTGGGATCTATATGCCAACGAAGACTGTACGATAGGAACTTGGACACGAAGGCTTGTTGATACAGGAATCAAGCTCGAAATACCAGAAGGATATGTGGGATTGATTTGGCCAAGGTCAGGTCTCTCGGTTAAAAAAGGCATTGATGTCTTCGCAGGGGTTATAGATTCGGGATATCGTGGTGTCGTAAAGGTGTGCCTTTATAACTCTAGCTTTGAGAATGTTGATATTAACAGACACGACAGGATAGCCCAAATTATTTTTCAAGAAGTCCCTTCATTCAACATTGGGGAAGTAGAAATGTTAGACGAAAGCCCTAGAGATGATGGGGGTTTCGGGAGTACCGGAAGATGAGTGATCGACTAAATGGGATGAGGACTTATTTAGCTGGGGCGATGGACAGGGTTCCTGATGGAGGAACAGGGTGGAGAAAAACAATTACCCCCTCTCTTCAAAACTTAGGCGTTACGGTATTAGATCCCTGCAATAAGCCGATAGAAATAGGAATTGAGGACGATACGAGTCGAGTTTCAATCGACCACTGCAAAGAAACTGGTCAATTCGATAAAATAAGAAAAAAATATGGAGTCATTAGAACTTTAGATCTCCGCTGCATAGACATCTCTGATTTTATTATTGCTAGTATTGATACAGAGGTACATGCCTGTGGAACGTATGAAGAAATTACGATTGCTAATAGTCAAAAAAAGCCTGTGCTCATATGGTGTCAGCAAGGAAAAAAACATGCTCCCAATTGGCTATTTTTTATGTTGCCTCACGAGCACATATTTGGCTCTTTAGAGAGCCTTATTGGCTATCTAAGGCACGTAGATTCAGATGATGATGTTGAGCACCACAAAAGATGGTTCTTTTTTGATCAATCCAAATTACAGTCTACCTGATTTGGAATTAGACACGGAAAGAAACACAACAAGGCCGCTAAAAAAGCGGTCTTTTTTTGTGTGAAAAGGGAGTATAATATAGTATGAAAGATTTGTTTAGATACTTCAAAAGTTTGATTAAAAGAAGGGACATCCCTTCCTCTCAAGATGTAACGCCCGACCTCCCAGATACTTCGGGATGCATTCATTTCTTCTGGGACTCGCGGACAGGAGATTTTAATGTAATTTTAAAAGTAGATGAAGACACTGAAATGTCTGCTGAAATTCTGGGAATGCTTATGTGCTATATTGGCGAGGGACACATGACACAATTCCTTGCAGAAAGCTTACGGTACTGGTGTGACTCTCCAAATAAGATGGAGTTTTACACAAACACTCTCAAGGCTTGGAATACTATGAAAGAATTACAGCAAGAAGAGCGTAGATACGAAGAAGAAAAATCTCTGATTGATCCATCTGACGTATTTAGATTCAAAGGCAATGGAAATGGCAATTGATTTTTGTGATTACGACGACGGCAAAGGTAATGTTTGTAATAGACGTCCTGAGATTGTAGTAAAGAAAAAAAACCACACCATTTATTTGTGTAAACGGTGTCTTTATATGATGGATGTCGATCCAGATGCCGATGAAGTGGCCTACTTTTCTCAATATGGAAGGGAAAAAGATGCGTGAAAACATTCCAATTCCGAGCGGTTATGATGTTTATTGGGAAAAATGGGTAGATGCCTACAGTCCCGAGATGGAAACTGATGCCATTGATATGGTAGAGGAATTTTCCGAAGAGGACCACGGAGTATCCTTCGAGGAAGAATTGGGGGCAGAATTCAAAAAATTTAAAAATATTCAAACTATTTTTACTCCATTTGGAATACTACCTCTTACAGAGCACTCTCTCGCAAGCACTTACTTTAAATTTTGGGTAGGTCATACAAATTTTAAAATAACCCCGGCGTTTTACCGGATAATTTCTAATGTTGATGGTGTAGAATCCATTGATATTTTTACCCCTTATCGTTTTCGTATAGGAATAGCCACGCTATTTAAAGATAGGACAGTTATGGCGCAAATAAGACAAAAGACGATTGATTATATTAAGGGAACTAAAAATGCCTCCTCCCAGAAAACCAACGATAGCAGAGGCACATGATAATTGTGTCATAGCATCCAGTAGGGAAATATTTTTACACAACCATTTTGAAGAAGAAGATCCGGGCATAGACTATCGAGCTTCCACTAAATTTCTTACCAATCTGCGTATTCTTGAGGAGCAGAATCACAAGCCCATAATAATACATCAGCATTCCACAGGGGGAGAGTGGCATGCGGGGATGGCAATCTATGACGCCATAAAGGGAAGCCCATGCAATTTTATATTTATTTGTCATGGAATCTGTGCTTCAATGGGGAGCATCATAGCCCAAGCCCCTCTCGGTAAAGGGGTGCGAGTCTCAATGCCAAATTGCGATTGGCTAATACATGATGGGTCTTGCTCTGTTGAAGGAACCTACAAGCAGGCGTTTTCTATGTATGAGTTCGAAAAGAAAATTCTAGATAGAAGCTACGAAATATATGCCGAATCTTGCGAGAAAACGGGAGACTACTTTAATGGAGGAAAAAATATTTCGGCAAAAAAATTCATAAAAAGACAACTAAACTCTAAAGAAGACTGGTGGATTACATCTGAGGATGCGGCATATTACGGATTTGCTGATGGCGTTTTTGGAGAAAAGGGTTTTGATTCATTAGAAGAAATTAAGAAAAATGTGTCTTAATGGCACTCATTAGGTGTAATTAATAAGCAGGACAGGATTTCTATTGTTTGGATCTATAGGATATAAAATAACCTCTATTTAGAAAAGAGGTAAATGTTATGGCTTTTGTTACTAATCTTGACGGTACGCTTAAATACAACCAGTACGTTAACGGCTTCCCCAGTGGAGTGGACAACGATCAGGGTAACATTCGTGGCCAAGGCCCTTCGGGGGCTCTGGCTGGAGTGGATTCTAATCTGTGGAGTCAAAATTCCCTAGGAGAAGAGGAGCGATTTGTTCTAATCTCTTCAGGTGTTAATAATACGGGTGTTATTGCTCCCTCCACAGCGAGCACATTCAACAATCAACCGGGTCAGGTGATTGTTAAGTACACTACCGATATCGCTGGTGTTAGCGATCTTACGCAGGCCGTTCGGTCAGCCGGTAGTTCTGGAATTATTTCTATTAACCAACGAGCAGTAATTAGAACCCTTGACTACAAAGTGTCAGTGGTAGCTGGTAACTGGAACATTTTCAGTGGTGCATTTGACCCAGCCCTTTCAACCAGCACAGCAGGTGGCTGGAATATCATAGGCGGAGTCGATCAATCCAGCAGTTTGATAGGAGATCAAACTGATAAGGCTGCCAATCCAAGTCAAACGGAACCGGGACACCTTGCATATATGTATGGTAACCCGATTGCAAAGACCGGACTGTATTCGTCACGATCTGTGTGGTAATCAAATCGAGAGCAAGGTCCCCTTCGGGGGGCCAGAGCTCTCTCCTTCGGGGAGGTATCGCATGACACGAGAGCAACAGCAGACACAAGTTATTCCATTCCTCAAATACTCAGCAACCATGTGTGTTGCTATAATAATTGCTATGAGCGGCTTTTGGCTTTCTTACGGGAAGGACCTTGTAACGCGGGCAGAGGCTCGAACTTTGATAAGCGAAGGAACGCATAGAGTTGAAAAGGAAATTGACACTGTAAACAATAGACTTGATCGTATTGATGATAGATCAAATAAATTAGAAGAGGAGCTTAGAATAGTTCTTCAAGACAATACAAATGCTATTGTTGACCTGAAGGTGCAGGTGGCATCTTTGAGCCAAACTATTGAGGCTCTGAGTGATAAAATTAACCAACTAAAGGAGAATTAATATGAGTTTAGATAAGTTTAAGGCGATGTTTAAATCTCGTCGATTTTGGGTTGGCGTTGCTGGCCTAGTGGTAATATGTGCAGATACTGTTTTTGGGGAGGGAACAATTAACCCCGCAACCGTCGAAAGCGTTGTCTTGTTAGCGGCAGCGTGGATTGTTGGTGACAGCTTACGCATCACCGAGTAATTTTTTAAAAAAGGGAGAGCCTTATGGGTTTTGAAAAAGGTAGACCTATTAAGAATTTGCTGTATGCTATAACGCATCCGCTTGTAGCTGCACGCGAAAGACCTTTGTTGTTCCTGCTGGGAGCAGGAGCTGGTGTTTATTTTCTAGGGATTGGCATGGGATGGTGGCCAAATATTTTGGTCGATCTTCTCAGTAATCTTAAGAAATAATTTTTAAATCTCACATTAAACGGATTGTTAAAAGGGGACAACTCCGGTTGCCCCTTTTTTATTGGGGTATAATATCTTGTGGTAATCACAACCAAGAGAGACATTGAAACATGATAAAGCAAATAATTACTACAATAAGCATTCTTCCGCTTATGTTTTTTATTATTCTACTTCTTCTTCCAAACAATGTAGAAGCAGATAATAACCTTTTATCTAAAGAGGAACGACAAAAACTTATTACAGCAAGGGCGATGAAAGAAGCAGAGGCCCGGCGTGAGCGCATAGAGGAGCGAAAGAAACAGGCTCTACAGCCACAAGTAATCTATTATCCCCCCTCTGTAATATACTATTATCCAGTTCCAGTTCACGGGCATTTTACTCATTGCGGTTGCCATGTCTGTACGCAGAGGATGATGATGTATCGGTGGCAACTAAACCCGCAACAGTTTTTCTTTTTTCAAGTTAGGTTCTAGTGACAGACAAAAAACCATTTAACGTTAATTATAGACAGACTATATATTTTGATGCTGCACGTATGTATGCAAAAAAGTCTTGTAAGGAATGCTATGGAAGAGGGTATCATAAATATATTACTCCCGAAAAAGAAGAAAATTATTCTTATTGCTCTTGTGCGGAAAGAAACATGAAAAAATATGGCTAGCAATAAGTCCCTCTTCTTTCCAAGGTGTATAATATCGTAGCAAAAGGACGACGCACTCTTGCGCGTTCTTTCATTGTCTAAAATTACCAGTAAGGATTACCAATGCATACGGACGGAATAGGAAAAGGGAAAAAAAGTGTTCCTAAATTCGAAGTAAACTTTGTAGTAAGAGATAAGTCCGGAAAACCAACCTCCCAACGGAAAACATTTGCTTCCAATTCAGCTCAAGATATGTCGGCTTTCTTTCATAAGCACACAGTAAAAAATAAAGGAAAGGGAAAAGGAAAAAGGGGAAAGAGGGGCACGAAGCCATCTTCGGGAGGAAACTCTTCCTGATGTCAGTTTCGGAACTCCAAAACTACACTTTTGTTGGTAGGTATGCCCGCTGGATTCCTGAAAAAAAGAGAAGGGAAACTTGGAGAGAGTCCGTAGACAGAGTTATGGGTATGATGTATGAGAGATACCCAGAAGTTAACGGGGACATTGAATGGGCCTATGACATGATGTTTAAAAAGCGTGTCCTTGGGTCTCAAAGAGCCCTCCAATTTGGAGGTAAGCCTACCTTTAAGCACAACGCCAGAATCTATAACTGCATTTCCTCCTATTGCGATAGATTAAGGTTTTTTCAAGAATGTATGTACCTCCTTCTCTGCGGATGCGGCACAGGGTTTTCCGTGCAGAGACACCACATTAAAAAACTACCCTCTATTGTTAAAGAGAAAAGAGGAAATAAGAAGTTTTCAATTCCAGATACCATAGAGGGATGGTCAGATGCTGTTGGAGTGCTGGTCGCCAGCTATTTTGATCAGAAAGAACTCTTTCCGGAATATGTAGGAAAGAACGTTGTGTTTGATTTCTCTGGAATAAGGGAGGCGGGGGCCCAATTGAGCTCAAGCTCAGGTAAAGCTCCGGGTCCAGAACCCCTCAAGAAAGCTCTGTCGAACATCAAAAAGGTTTTAGATAAAGCTCTGAAAAATCTAGAATTCTGCGCCACGTCTATAAGAAAATTAGAGCCCGTCGAGGCCTACGATATTATCATGCATTCTGCGGATGCCGTAATATCAGGAGGGGTTCGACGTAGTGCAACAATTTGTTTATTCAGTGTAGATGATGAGGAGATGGCAAAAGCAAAAACTGGTAATTGGTTCCATGAGAATCCCCAGAGGGGGAGATCCAATAATTCGGCCCTTCTCCTGAGAGACAAGACCACTCCCGAACAGTTCCACTCTTTAATGCAATCAGTAAGGGAGTTTGGGGAACCCGGCTTTGTGTGGTCCGACTCCACAGAATTGATAGTTAATCCGTGTGTAGAAATTGGAATGTATCCCGTAGATGAAAAAACTGGAAAAACGGGGTGGCAAGCATGCAATTTGAGCACCATAAATTGTGCTAAAGTTAAAACAGAAGACGACTTTTATGAGGCATCCCGAGCAGCAGCAATAATAGGAACTCTTCAGGCTGGTTTTACAGATTTGCCATACTTGGGGGAGGTGAGCGAAAGAATTTTGAGACGAGAGGCTCTTTTGGGAGTATCTATGACAGGCATTATGGAACAACATGAAATATGCTTGGACCCTTCTGTACAAAAGAAAGGAGCTCGAATTGTTAAACAAACCAATAAAGAATTGGCGAAGAAGATCGGAATCAATCAGGCAGCTAGGACTACTTGTGTCAAGCCTGAAGGAACTTCTAGCTGTATCCTTGGTACTAGCTCTGGTATTCATCCTCATCATGCCAAGCGTTATATACGACGTGTACAGGCTAATAAGATGGAGGAAATTTATAGATATTTCAAAAAAATAAACCCACGGGCATCTGAAGAATCGGTGTGGTCTGCCAATGATAGCGATGATGTAATTTCTTTCTGTATAGAGGTTCCTCCGGGCTCTAAAACCAAAAATCAGATCAATGCCCTAGCTCTTTTGGGGTATGTAAAGGGTACACAGCAGAACTGGGTTATGATTGGAAAAACGGATGCTCTATGCACACAGCCTTGGTTGAATCATAATGTTTCTAATACCATTAATGTTAAGCCAGATGAATGGGATGATGTAGAGAAATTTATTTATAAAAATAAAAAATATTTTTGTGGGATTTCTCTTTTACCCGTAAGTGGGGATAAAGACTATCCTCAAGCTCCCTTCACCACTATTTACTTACCGAGCGAACAGGTAGCATACTACGGAGATGGTGCCGTGTTTGTCAGCGGTCTCATCGAAGTAGCTCTTGATTTGTGGGAAGACAATCTATGGGCCGCATGCGATGCTCTCCTTGGCATTGGGTCAAGAGCAAAAGGGGCATCAAAAAGAGATTGGATAGCAAGATGTAAGAAATTTGCAAGAAAGTACATGGATGGGGATGTTAAAAAACTAACCTATTGCATGAAAGATGTTTATAATTGGAAAGAATGGGTTGATTTAAAAAGAGAATATAATAAAGTAGATTATACAGAGATAATCGAAGAAGAAGATAACGTAGACCCAGAACAAGAATGGGCTTGTAGCGGAGGGGTCTGCGAACTCATTTAAAAATATTTACCAAGGAGAATGGAAATGCTTGACTTTTATGCAAACAGACGTGACTTTCTAAGGATAGGTAGTATTGGGGCTGGGATGTCCTCTCTAGGGCTTTCTGATGTTGCTATGGGTGAGGAGACCCAAGAACTTAAAGATAGCTCTGTGGTGTGGGTGTGGCTTGGAGGGGGTCCAACACAATTCGAAACGTTCCATGCGCCCAAGGAAGACAGCGTTCCTGATGAATATAGATCTGTAGGAGGAGCGTTGGTAGACAAACCTACCGGAATGGCTTTCGGTTCTCATTGGCAAAATCTAATCAAACAGGCTCCGCACCTCAATGTTGTAGACTCTTTTACCCATGGAGACTCTTCTCATAGGCAGGCTACACACTGGGTAATGACAGGACATCGCAACAATAACAGAAGTCAAACATCCGGCCCTATGTTTCCCTCCCACGGATCAATAGTTTCTTCGATTTATGGGGCCAATCATCCCGAAAATGGTGTTCCTTGTTATGTTAAACAGGGAAGAATAGAGGGCGAAGATCCTTCTTGGCTGGGAGGAGCGTATAAGCCCTTTGATCCCTCAAATAAGGACAACCTGACTCCCAGAGTAGACATTCAGCGATTTGTAGATCGGAATGAACTTCTAAAGAGCCTCGGAGGGAATCCTATAGCAAGTCCTTCTGCTAATTCCGTTACCAAGTTTAACAGTCAAGCGTTTGATGTGATTCTTGGAACGGCAAAAGACGCTTTTAATCTGGATAAAGAAGACGCTAAGACAAAAGAATCCTACGGAAACGCTGCGATTGGAAAGCAACTCCTTCTTGCTAGAAGGCTTTGTGAGTTTGGGACTAGGTTTGTAACCATTCATTATGGTGGGTGGGACATGCATGGCAATATCGCCAACGCTTTAAAGGGAAGAGTGCCTCCCATCGACAAAGCCCTTGCTGCATTTGTTAAAGATGTGCATCAAAGGGGCCTTAATGAAAAGATCCTATTGATCGTCACGGGAGAATTCGGTCGCACTAAATTAAATAAAAATGCGGGACGTGATCACTGGCCTTCAATTTCTACAATGCTTATGTCAGGGGGAAGATACGATAGTGGCAGGGTCATCGGCAAAGCCGATAAGTCCTACACACCAAAAGAAAGCCCCTATGGGCCCATTGATGTTGCTGCCACTATGTTTGATCACTTCGGTATTCCAAAAAATATTCAAAAGGTAGACAATGGTGGCCGTCCACGATACTTACTAGAAGGGGAGGCGAAAGTAATTCTGTGATAATATTACGGAGAGTGGCAAGTTTATTGTGCGTAGTTGGGGTTGCCTCCTTATTGATGTACTCGGCTCAGAATGGAAATTACGCAAGAAAAGAACTGCTCAAAGACATAGGTTTATGGGCGATTGTTGGTTGCCTTAGCTCCTATTTCCTATGTGTGTATCTTATTTTTAGGAAAATAAAATGAGGCCATCTTATAATGAATAAATATATAGAGGCTCTTAGTAAATACTTTAAGTCCAAAGCTGACTATAAATACGAAGACCCCATGACAGGTGAGGTTTTTACCTATAAAAGAAAGGGAATATACAAAAAGAACGGACGAGTTCTTCGACTTGTAAGGGGTTCCGAATGACAATTAAACTAACAGAAATCGCAGCGGCAGAAGCTAAAAAGTATCTTGAAGATAGCGAAGAAAAGTATTTAAGGGTTGGCGTAAAAGGAGGTGGCTGCTCTGGCTTTGAATACAACCTCACGGTAGGCCATGAATACGATGAAGAAAAAGACACATTATCTCATCAACATGGAGTAGATGTTATTGTAGATAAGAAAAGTGCCCTCTACTTAGAAGGCACTACATTGGATTATTATTCTGATATTTCTAAACGTGGCTTCAAATTTGATAACCCTAATGCAGTAAAAAGTTGTGGATGTGGAAGTAGTTTTCAAGCGTAATTTTATAAGGAGAAAAGAAATGACTAATATTGGAGACTGGCTACAAAGAACCGAGAAACCTCTTGAAGGCAAAGAGGCCTTTGACTGACACGACTTCTCTGTTGCGCAGGTTGCGCACATTGATGAAGAAGGCGTTCACGTAGAATTTGCCTGCAACTGTATGACATTTGATGGTAGTAGCACTAAGATGTGGTATAATGGTGAATATGAGGTTCTTGACGACAAGTCCTACGAGGCTTGTAAGGTGGCACATGATGCCCAGTGTGCATTTGATAGAGAGTTAGAAGTCTCTATATAAAGCTTTTTATGAAGGAGACAGACCAATGAATAGCAAATTAATTGTTTTTCTTTTATTGTTAAATTTAGTTACTACCTTGGTGGTGGGATATACAGTATACACAAATGTCTCCAAAGAGTATAATATAACAGTGGAGGCTTCTTCTCTTCCTGAAGACTCTGAAGATCCCGAAGATAAACAATTTAAGATAGATATGTATAATGGGCTTTCAAATTTAATGTTGGGACAAAACTATCTCAACGTTGGGCTTTTAAGAATTCACCACTATGCAGAACCACATGCAGATAAATTTTATGAAAACTGTCCTGATTGTGAATTAGAAAAACAGCGAATCCTAAAGGAAGAAAAGGACGGCTTTACTTCCAACATGAAAGGATTATAATGGATATGCAAGGTGTAGCTAGAATACTTCTTGTTTCTTTTTTCTGTGGAATTTTTCTATGGGATATGGGAGTGATGCTTTTGTCTAAAGATCCAAGCTATTCAATCAGTTGGGCTTTGTATTCAATATCTTGTCAACACCCCATTATAGCCTTTGCGTTTGGTCTTTTATGTGGTCACGTTTTTTGGCCTCTTAAATCGTGAGTAATATATGATTAAAGTCGGAGTGGTGGGCTACGGTACCATAGGAAAGCGTGTAGCAGACGCCGTACTACTGCAAGATGACATGGAGCTTGTCGGCATTACAGCAAACAGCTACAATTATAGAATTAAGACAGCTCAACAAAAGGGAATCAAGATATTTCCCATGACGGCTGGATATGAGCATATAGAACACGGTATAAATGTAGCTGGCTCTGTTGACAATTTAATTGAAAGATGTGATGTGGCTGTAGATTGCACCCCTAAGGGCGCTGCTTGTAAAAACAAAGAGATGTATAAAAGGCATCGAGTGAAAGCAATATTTCAGGGAGGGGAAAGCTCTGAGGTTGGACAAAGTTTTGTAGCTCAATGTAATTACAAAGAAGCAGTTGGGGCAGATTTCATTAGAGTAGTTAGCTGCAATACCACGGGCCTTTGCAGAACACTTCACGCTATAGACTGGAAATACGGAATAAAAGGAGTTCACGCGACTATGGTAAGAAGAGCCGCTGACCCTTGGGACATACGTCATGGGCCAATCAATGCTATAGTGCCCAACTTGGTGCTACCCTCCCATCACGGGCCAGACGTGAGAACTGTTTTGCCCAACATAGAAGTATTTACCATATCTCTGTCTGTTCCAACAACTGTTATGCATATGCATAGTCTAACCGTAGATTTAGAAAAACAAGCCGATATTAAAGGAACAATAAAACTATTCAAAGACACTACCAGAGTAAGAATGGTTAAAAACACTGAAGGAATAAGATCTACTGCTGAAATCATGGAGTATGCTAAAGACATTGGAAATTCCAGAGGAGATATGCCAGAAATATGCGTTTGGGAAGAAACAATCGGTACGTGGGGAAATAAATTATTTTATTTACAGGCTGTTCACCAAGAGAGCAATGTAGTGCCAGAGAATGTTGATGCAATCCGGGCAGCCATAGGAGTTTGTAGTGGAGAGGAAAGCATAAGAAAAACAAACGAGAGCATGAGTCTTCATTAATCTCAGACAGTTCCTTGTTTCCGAGAGTATAATATATTACGAATGATCAAAGAGAATAAATGCAATAGCTGCGGAAAAATAATAGAAGACAAGGAGAAAGTAACTATAATTATTCGTGATGTGGAGGCTACTACAAGGGTCAAACGCCCCAACAGCATACACCTCAAGTTGGCAGAAACATCATTGGGAAAACGTGCTTTCAAACTTTATTGTGAAGGATGTCTTAACACTGAAAATTATGTTTGTAGCGGAACGATTGAGTAGTCCAGATGCCAGAATATAGTTTCTTATGTGAAAGCTGCGCACACAAATGGTCTATTGCGTGCAGTATGAACGAATATACCGATAAACAAAGTTGCCCTTCTTGCAGGAAAAGAAAAACAGTTTTTAGAAATTTTGAAGAAGATCAGACACATGCATCTGTAGTCCTTTCTCTTTCAGAGGTAAAAACACTTGGGCATTATGCAGACAAACAGACAAAAAAATATGGCAAAGCGAAATGTGAAGAGATGGCACGCGGGTTTAAGACAAAAAAAGTAGAGGGAGGAAGAGAGCTCCCTGCTGGAATGAGTAGAATGGAACGCCCCACAGATGCCCCTATATGGCCGGGGCAGACAAAAAAGAAAAGAAGATCGAGGAAAAAATAAATGAGCACTTTTAAAATACACAAAGAAAAAGATGTCCAAAAATCGAACAAAGAGGAACTCCAAGAACAAGAGACCCTCTTTTATACCATCTTTGGCAAACATGAGTGGTTAGATGAAAAAGGTTTCCCTAGAACAAATCAAGAGAGTCCAGACGCTTACGCAAAATCAATAGTTGGGAACTCTAAGCCTAAATTTTTTGTAAAAAGGGGCCGTTATGGAAAACTGTATAACCCCATTGGGCTATATAGCGAAGGAACTGCCAACAAACAATTGCGACATGCTGGAAAGCCCGAATGGGAGTTCAAAGAAGAAACAGAAAAGGTCTTTAATTTTTACATTCAGTTCTTAAAAACTAAAAATAGCGCGTGGTTAAACAACGCAGAAAGGGATTAATATAATGGGAAAGCTATCAAAAGCAAAGCAGTTGACTGATGCAGAAAAATATTGCATCCAAGGTATGCATTACAATAAGATGTCAGCACAAGACATTTCCAAAACCCTCGGCAGAGAGGCCGAAGAGGTAGAGACCTATGTAGAATCTTTAGAACAAGAAGAAGACCGTACCTTTATTATAAACGAAACAGGAACAGGTAATAAAGGGGTAGCCATTATGACTCAAGCTGGCTCTGAACGAATAGATGCAGCAAGAGAAAGACATGTTGCTCCACGCAACAATGCCAATACCATTCACTCAATTCATGACTAAAAAGAGAACAAACAAAAGTCAATATCCCTCCCGCTACTCTCCCGGAGGATGGGTTTCTGCGCCGCAATACATCACTGAATTAATTTGTGAAAAAAAGGCTCAGAAAGACCAAAAGGAACTTCCAATAAAGTTTTGGGAGATTAAGGAATGGCGTAATTATTACAGATATCAAATTACGCTTGCCAACAAACTCCTTAAAGAATTTCCGGCAGACGCTATCATAGCTGCGTTGAAAGATAAGAGGTGCTGGAAGACATATTCTCTTCGCGCCCCCATGTTGTATGGTATAATTCAAGAGAAGGACAGCGAGATTGTAAAGAGAGAGTCTGAAACAAATTATGATGTGCCTGAAGAAGACAACATAAAACATAAAAGTGCTAACAAGAAACAGTCTATCATATCAAAACTAAGAGAGCTTGATGAATAAGGATATTATTAAAGAATACGGTAACGTTCTTCATGATCCTTCAGTAATAACAGATCGCCCCCTCAAAACTCTTTCCGTAAGCCCTAAAATAGACATTGCTCTGGGGGGCGGAGTACCAGAGGGTTCTCTGTTTATCATGACAGGCCCAGAAAAGGTTGGAAAAACCGTAACAGCCCTTGCATTTTGCGCAAACGCCCAAGAATACGAACGAGATGTATACTATGCCAACATAGAGGGGAGGCTAAGAAAGCGGGACTTAGAAGGCATTAGTGGGCTTGATCTTAATGCTGAGACAATGCAAATTATTTCCTCCACCGAGGGCAATATTCTTTCAGCAGAAAAATATCTGTCAATAATAGACAACATAGTCCACACAAAACCGGGATCAATAGCGGTAGTGGATTCCTTCTCGGCTTTGGCGAGCGAGTCTGAGCTAACAGGGGACCTAGCAGACGTGCAAGTTATGAGTGTACAAAAAATACTGGCTAAGTTCTGCCGCCGTATATCAAATGCTCTACCTATAAATCGAGTCACCGTAGTGGGAATTACTCACTTGATGGCAAACGTTCAAAAGTTTGGTCGTGGAAAAGCTAAAATAGAGAAGTCTGGGAGTGCTCTTAAGTATCAAGTGGATGTTAAGCTACATGCCAGCCACTCGCAGCCCATCATGCAGGGAGATACCCAGATTGGACAGACTGTAAATTGGCAAGTGATGACCTCTGCCATCGGGCCGCCGGGACAGAAGGTTGCAAGTCACATCAAATATGGTCGAGGGATCTGGAAAGAGATGGAGCTTGCCGACCTTATGGTTGACTTCGGCCTTGTTGTCAAGTCTGGATCTTGGCTCAAGCTTCCTAACGATGAAAAGATTCAGGGAAAAGTAAATCTCGCATCCTACCTAGAGGAAAACCCTAAAGAGTATAAGAGCTTTGAAAAAGAAGTATTTACTATGGTTGGAATTGAAAAGTGAAAATTCGAGACCTAAACAATGAAAGTAATAATTGGAATTTGCAAGGATACGTAACAAAAGCAAATGACACAAGGCCTCGTTCCAAGCTACACTTGAAAGCAAAAAACCTTCTCGTTGAACTTTTTCCTACGGTCCAGATCCTAGAAGAAGTAGCCATACCGATCACAAGAAACGAAAGACTCTTCTTTGATTTCTATATTAACACCCTCAAGTTAGCAATAGAAGCCCACGGAGAACAGCACTATAAGTTTAATCCCTTGTTTCACACGTCTGCGCAGGATTTTGCTCACCAACGAAAAAGAGATGCGCGCAAAAAGGAATGGTGCGAGTATAATAATATTACATACGTCGCACTTCCGTTTAATGAGAAGGTCGAAGAGTGGAAAAGCCGAATACTGCAACGGAACAATTAGCTAGACTAGACTCTGTTTTGGATGAGTACGAGTCCTCCATAGGACTACCTTCCTATGCTGCTGACTTCCATGAGCCCTCCGTTCATGAATATATGCAGATGGACAGAACTTCCATAGAAAAATTAACCCTTGAAGAGTGCGCCGAAGCTTCGCTTCTTTTGGGAGGCCTTTCTTTTCATGTGCTTCGCTCCCAGAACCGAGAAGTCGCTCGCGTTCAGTGGGCCCAGACATCGCTAAAGTCTGTTATTTCTGGCAAAGAAAATCAATACTCTGGTTCATGGGACAGCCAGTACTATCAGGCCATTAAAGAGAACGACTACGCGAGGAAGCTTTTAGCTATTAAAAAATATGCCCAACAACGCGCGGATAGACTTATCCATATTGCAAGCTCCATTAAAAATTTAGCAGATCTTTTTCTGAATCTTCAGAGGGCGAAAGCTGGTAGGCGGTATGAATAAAAAAGAAGAATTGAAACGATTATTAAAAGGGCTTACCAAAGCTGAACTTATGGAAATTATAGTCGATTCCGAGAAGGAAATCGGACCCGATTGTCCTTCCGGAAATGTCGGAGAGGAGGGTGAATCCGGAGAAGAAATGGTTCACCCCATTGACTCCTCTAAAAAGAAAAGAAGAAGGGGAAAAGGAACCCGACGTAAAAATAAGGAAAAACAGCCTCCACGATCTAAAAGATCCACCAAAGCTTATGGAAATGACAAAGGAGATGCGTGTAGAAGTAGTGCCGTTGATACTTCTGGTGATAGACCAAATAAATTTGATGATTTTATGAAAAACACCGTGCTAACGGCAGCTGAGAAACAGGAGCTACAAGAAGCTTCGGCAGCTGACAACGAGAACAAAGGTCTAGATCGCACTCCCAGAACACGATCCTCGAATATCGTAGAGATAGCATGTCGCTCCTGTGGGGTCATAGAAGATGTCTCATCTTCAGTGGTATACGATATAAAAAGATGGAAATGTAACAAATGCTCATCACAGGCTTGTGATTAGAAAAACGGAAATTCAACCTTTTTAAATGACCACTTTTTCAAAACCAACAAAAAAACTTTTTTATTTATGATTTTACAAGACTTACCCGCAGAACGAGCGATATTATCTGGCATTTGTCGCTATGGATCAAGCGCATTCTTTGATGTTGCCGATATTATTGATGATAATAGCTTTACGATAGAATCTAACGTCTCTATTTATTCATGCCTCAAACACATTATAGATAAAAATGATTCTGCCGAAATAGACGTCCCTTCCATTCTTTCTGCGGCCAAAGAAATAGGATTAACCGGTTTCTTCAACACCCAAGAAGTCTCTCATCTAGCTTCCATAATGAAGTTTCCAGTTCTTCTGAAAAATGTTAGGTCATTTGCTGCTAAAATTAGAAAGCTACAAATAGCACGAATGATGTATGATCAGCTAGAGCTTACAAAGGAAAAGTATATAGATGTCAAGGGGGACGAACCAATTTCACAGATTCTTGGAATTGCAGAAGAGTCTATCTTTGAGTTCACATCTCTTTTATCCGACAGTGACGACGCTCCCGTCAAAATATTCAATGATGTGGAAGAATATTTAACTGAACTTTCAGAAGATCCAGTTGATCAAGTAGGCCTCTCTACTGGCTACCGTCGTTATGATTTTGCCATAGGAGGGGGGCTCAGGAGAGGTACCGTCAACGTAATTGGGGCGCGCCCGAAGGTAGGAAAAACCTTACTTGCAGACAATATGGGGGTTCATATCGCACGATCTGGTATTCCTGTATTGAATCTAGACACCGAAATGAGAAAGGAAGACCATCAAAATCGTCTCATGGCAATGCTCACGGGGGTAGAGATTAATGACATTGAAACAGGAAAGTTTGCAGAGAACGCAGCCTCAAAGAAAAAGATATTTGAAGCAGCCAAAGAGATTAAAAACCTTCCTTACTATTTCAAATCAATTGGAGGTACTCCGTTTGAAGATCAAATCTCAATTATGCGTAGATGGCTTGCTAAGGTTGTGGGGCTCAATGATAGAGGAAAAGCAAAAGATTGTGTCATAATTTATGATTATGTAAAGCTAATGGATTCTTCTGATATAAGAGGAGACATGAAGGAATTTCAAGTTCTTGGCTTTATGATGACAGCGCTCCACAACTTCGCATTGAGATATGAAGTTCCAATTCTTTCTTTTGTGCAGCTCAACCGCGACGGTATAAATAAAGAAACAACGGATACGGCGTCTGGGTCAGACCGCATCATTTGGTTATGTTCTAACTTTAGCATTTACAAAACCAAGTCTGATGAAGAAATAGCAAAGGATGGCCCAGAGCACGGCAACAGAAAGCTTGTGCCGGTTATTGCTAGGCATGGAGAAGGCTTGGAAGACAGGGACTATATTAATATTAGAATGAATGGTTCTTGTGGTAAAATAATAGAAGGACATACTGCGTTCGAATTAGAAGATGGTATTGACACAAACGATGATGACGAGCTCTATTCAGACAATGAAGACATCCCCTTCGTATAAATATGGCGACTACGGCAAACTAAAAGCCCTTTCGCAGATGGCGGTGCAATATATAGATCAAATATATGAATACTTTGGTACACGAAGCTCCTATAAAAATGAAATTTTAATAAAGTCGGTGTGCCCTATTCATGGAGGAGACAATCCTACGGCACTCAACATGTATTATAATGGGGACTACAAGGTGCACTACAAGTGCCGCACCCATCAGTGCGAGGAGGCTTTTGGAAATAGCTTTATACACTTTATTAGAGGGGCACTTTCTCGTTTTCGCCACAATTGGGAACACGAAGGAGATAAGGAAGCCACATTTAGCGAGGCAGTAGAGTTTTTGTTAAAATTCTTAGATCAAGATTTTGATTCCCTCAGTAGCGAAAATATAAATATCGAAAAAATGAAATTCGGGGGCCTTGTTAATAGCCTATCCACTCGGAAAGCTCGTGGAATTGGCATTACTAGGGAGGTTTATAGACAAAAAGTCCAAGTCCCTTCACAATATTATATAGAAAGAGGGTTTTCTAGAAAAATCCTTGAGGAATATGACATAGGATATTGTGATAATCCCAAAAAGCCCATGCACAATCGCGCCATTGTACCTATATATGACAATGATCACAAGTATATTGTGGGTTGTACTGGAAGAAGCATTTTTAAAAGGTGCACAAAATGCAATCATTACCATAGCCCTCACAAAGAATGTAGACATTTCCCTAAATGGTTGCATAGCAAGGGATTTCAAAAGGAAAAGTGGTTGTATAATTATTGGAGGGCCAAGGACCATATATTGGAAAGCGGAGTGGCCATACTTGTAGAGTCTCCCGGAAATGTTTGGAGACTAGCCGAGGCCGGGATTCACAACGTTGTTGCAATTTTTGGAACTGCCTTTAACAACGATCAAAAACATTTATTAGACGAGTCAGGAGCCCTTTCTCTCATTTGCTTAATGGACAATGACGAGGCAGGAAAAAAGGCGGCAGAAAAAATAGAACAACAGTGCTCAATGCTTTATAGACTATATTTCCCAAACTTTGACAGCAACGATATAGCGGAGCTAAATGTAGATAAAATAACAACCGACATTAAACCATGGATTGACAAAGCCAAGAATTTATACAAAGGATTTTAAAATGAGTGAGTATAAAACTTTAGCAATTAATTATTTGTGGCACAAGGCACTTTCTGATAAAGAAAAAGCACGCCTTTCTTTAGATTTGCTATTAGAAAACGGGGTAGGTATCGGAGATCATTCGACTGGTGACTACCATAAGAACCTCGACGAATCACTAGATCTTTTAGTGGACGCCGAAGATCGTATAGAAACCATCATTAGATATTATGGAGTTGCGAACGAAGGAGTATCGAATGCCGACGAATCTGAT
>Ga0208030_1000659_pt1 | contig 22754 bp, 35 predicted proteins | sample MalvirDeepMed_M9_FD_184246 | JGI IMG/M metagenome (GOLD analysis project Ga0208030, IMG submission 184246) | Marine viral communities from the Global Malaspina Expedition - Malaspina viral metaG DeepMed_M9 (SPAdes) (version 2) | ecosystem: Environmental > Aquatic > Marine > Oceanic | place...
GTATAGGACTCGTAGCCATCACCAGCTTCATAAGGACGCATAATATACAGGTCATAGTCGTCCTGCATCCTGTCTCTGAAAGGATATGTCGCCTCACGATGAGCTTCAACAAGGTTAACTATTTCATCAGCAGTCTTTCTTACCAATGTTTCACCCTAATCTTCTTTCGTTCACTGGAATACCCATAACCGAATTGATGGATAAGTCCGTAAATGAGTGCTTTTACCCCATGATTATACTTATCTTCAGGAGTATTACCAACTATATTTCCGTCACGATCCATTTTCCATCTATAGGCTCTGGTCTGACCGTCAAAGGGATTAGGGCCAGCACCAAATTCTGACAGTACCCCCTTGCAATGACTGTCTATTGTCAGTCGTGGGTAGCCACTTAAAGGGTTAACCTTAAGGAAACTCTTCAGTCGCTCAGTACCATCATTGATAGCTATCTTCTGTGAGGCCATGTACAGCCCCGAATTGTGAAGCCAGACCTCTGCCGGAGCTGGCATAGCCTGATGCTGGTTACCAGCGATATCAATTACACCGTACTGAACATCCTGCCACCACGGTTTAGTCATAACAATATCTATTATTTCTTCAGTGACGAGTCCGATTTCGTAGACTTCATCGAAGACCCTGACGTCATCGTTGATGATCTGTACCGCTTCCACAGCATAACCCCCAGCATAGCCGGGATCAATCCATACATGAACAGGCTCACCGGGGACGTAATCAACTTCCTTCGAGTGGATTGACGCCCTGAACTCGTTGAAGACAAGTCCTCTTGGTGGCACTGGTTTCCCTTCGATCCTTTCCATAAAGAAATCATCGCTAGAAAATGCCTCCAGTCTTTTTATTTCTTCATCTTCCCTACCGCCGGGGTACAGATGAAAGTTTGAATAGCTTGGTAAAGAGAAGCTCTGCTGATCGTCTACTCCTGACTTCCACGCTGTGTAAGTTTGTGGATACCATCCAAGAGAACTCTCGAAGGTACCTCCAAGGAAAAGCCATCCTTTTTTCGGAGCACATCTCCCAACGAGCCTGTAAAAAGTCTCCAAGTCAAGCTGGGATGCTTCACAACCAACGATACCATTGGGTGCTCGCATAGCGAGTGTTCGTGGATCTTTGGCAGACTTGGTTTCGATTCTAGTTCCATCAGCTAATATAATCCTTCCGGGGTCTACCCTCTTAGTAACTTCAGCAAGAATACCTATCTTCGCAAAGTCCTCGGTAAGATATTCAAACTCTGCCCTAGTCCTTTCATAGTCAGCAGCGACCAGCCAGTAAAGGCCCGGACTCTCATCGTGAACAAACTTCTGAATTAAAAACTTAGACGCTACCATCGACTTCCCAGCTTGCTCACCACCAGCTACAAGAATGAATCTCTTGTTTGAGTTTAAAATTAAATCCTGTTCCTCTGTCGGAGTAAATCCTACAAGGTCAAAGACTGCAGAAGATATCTGTGTCATCAGTACTTCTTCTTCTTAGTCACCTTCTGACCAGTCTTCTTAGCATACTTCTTAGCAGCAGCCTTACCCTTGCTACTATATGAGAAATGTTTCTTCCCTACCTTTGGCATATGCAACTCCTTTATATCAACATTGCACTAGTTACATTGATAGTTTATAGCTAAAACTTATTACTTTTGCACGGTTTGCACTTTTGCGTATGCTACTAACGACAGATGATGTGTCGCTAATGTCAGTAACTTTCGTAAAACTTACTGCAACACTGCAACACTATTATTCTGAATCTAATATCTTCATCCCTAATGCAATAATACCACCAGTGCATCCAGTTACTACGGCAATGTACTCGTCCCCTGACTTCAACAAGGCTACAGTTGAGACTATCCCCAGTGTAGTAATAGATAATAATATCTGTGGCTTTATCCTTCTTAGAAATTCTCCCAATTCGTTCCTCCGTTCTGGCGGTATCCCATTTGGTCTATTCAAATTATAACCTTAAGGGACTAGCCGGAGGGGAACATGAAGTCACTCGCTGAAAACCCCCGACTAGTCCGACTACTTTTTCTTCTTATGCTTCTTACCACATCCGCAACTCTTACACATACGAGACTCCTTTTACACAGTATACCCTTTATATAAAAATAATCTGTCATAGGTATCCTCCACCCAGAACGCAAAAACCTAAGACATGCCCCCCTTCTTCTCCTCCAAGATATCCTGAACTTGCTCAATCGGAGTTTTATCAGATGATTCAGTAGAATCATTAGCAGATGCAGAAGCATCTTTAGCTAATTTCCTTAACTCTGATAAAACATTCTTAGCAGTATCGTCAGATACAACTACAGTTGGACGATACTTATTCGGCAAGTTCGCATTTAACAGAGTAATCAAGAGTACTGGATTACTCTTAGCATCCTGAAGCTTCACTCTCTCCAATGCTAACTGCTCAAGGTTCTCGCAGAACTGTATATCTGCTTCCTCAATCCTGTCTGCAAATCCATAACTGTTCACAGATATCCATTTCATCATTGTCCTATAATTAACTCCAGCGTATCTAGCTGATACGCTCTTACTCCTTGTCTCTGAATAGCATTTAAGGAATTTAATCTGGTTTCTTACTCTTCGTTTTTGACTAGGACTTAGTGCTTTGTATGTATGTTCAGTAGTATTGTCTATGCGTATTTGAGCTTTGTCCTCTGGGTTTTGCACTTTACTACTCCGTAGTATGATAGTTGTGGTTAGTCTTTGTCGATTTTCCAAATAGTATTAGACATCTAATACTAAGTCAATTTGAGTTTAATCTCAAAACTAATATATATATATATAACTTATATATATATTATTTAATATAATAATTATCTTCTTTAAAGATAATTATTAAATATATGGAATTTTCCGAAAAGGTTCTCCCTTAAAGAAAGAACATTCAATCCCTTTCCCTTCTCCCCTCCCTTCCCCATCTTCCTCCCCTCCCATCCCGTGGGATTCTTGTTAAAGAATACCACTCCCTTCCCGGAGTCAAGGGTCGTTTCACTAGTACCCTTGACTCCTCTTATGAAGGTCGTTGAGGATTGATAGATGTCGCCGAAATTTCCGGTGGCAAAAATCAGTGCCGAGGGAGGCAGAAAATGGCAAACAAAGCCAAGATGAAACCAGCAAAGTTCATGGAATGGTGGTTAGACCCCAAGAATGGCAAAGTCGGACAGCCATTCACAAACAAGAAGACTGGCAAAGTTGGAATCACTAGGGGATTCCATTCAGTCACTTCAGGGTTCAATGACGTAGTACAACAGTACTACGGCAAAACTGGCAAAGAGTTCCTAGAGGAACTAGTCAGCAAGGAACTGGTCTCAATAAGACCAGTCAGTGGTGTCAAGGGAGTAATGGTCTATCCATTCAGACAGCAGTCTGAATCAAGAGCAAATGACATACTCTCAGAGATGGGATTAAGTTAGTCAGAGTCCTGAGTAAGACAGTAAACTGCTCAATCTACAAACAAGCAAACAGTCAGGGAGACTAAGATGCAAGCTAACGAGACAGACCAAACAACAGAGCTAGTGACATATGAACAAAAAGACATAGAAGAATTCTATGCCTTTGGAGTTGTGATGAAAATCGACAGTATAATCGAAGATTATAAAGATGGTTTTCTAACCAATGCAGAAGTAGTCCAATTCTGCATAGAGAAAATAGCTGAATACCAAACAGAAATGACAAGGGACTGGTAAGTTTAATGACCTGAGTAAGTCATTAAACTGCTCAAGCTACTACAAACAAAGCAGAGACAGAGGATAAAGATGGTACAGAGCAGAGTAATAAGCAAACAGCAAGAGACAGAGATCCGAAACAACATAGAACTATATAACAATCCATTCATAGCAACAAAGGTAAACTTCATGGTACCAACTATCAGACAAGAGAGAGCAGACGAATGTGCCAATTGCCACAAGCTGACATTTATGTCAGGGAATACAGCAAAGGGTCTATTCTACTTATGCAGTCAGAGATGTATCAACTCATTCCTGCTAAAGGCAGGACTCAAGGGATACAATACAGTCAGAGACCATGCTCCAGTAGCTAAACCAAAACCACAAACAGTAGGCAAACTACAAGAATTAAATGCCAAAGAACTAGAGAGAATCTACAGGTTTAAGAACAACCATAGTAGAGATACTATGAACAAACTGAAGCAGGGTGACAGTCTCGACAAACTACTAGGGACAATGGGACTACGAAACAAACCAAGCAAGGTACAAACTACAATGCCATTCACTTGGACTGAAGCATATGACAAAGCAGAGGAGCAGTATGAGACAGAATTCATAGAGTAATATACAATCAAACAAGGCCCTATCATTAAGGGTATGGTGCAAGACACCATACCCTTATTTTATTCTCCAAATAGACAAGGACAGAGGGTAGTAAACATGATTCATTCAGCAGGAAAGGTAACGATCTATCTAGATAGGGTAGGCAGAGACCATAGCAGTAACAAGAGAGTAATAAAAAAACTAATCAACAGAATATATAACAGCAAAGACCTTAAAGAATTTAAGCAAATCAACATACAACAAATAGACTACAGCATATATGATTGCGGAGAGTGGTTAGGATAAATGGGAACACCAATAGAACTAATAGCAGAGACAGCAAAACTAGTAGGGGACATACTGATTAAGCAACACCAGTCAGATGACCAAAGGCTAGTGTCTGGTAGCGAAACAACCATGTCAGATGAGCAATGGACTAAGCTAGACGATTTGATATGGAAGCTAGAGGAACAACAACGATACTTAGAATATTTTCGTATGCTTACAGCAGTAGAAGCATACAAAAATATAGACATGACAGAAATACTACAGCAGATAGAGGAGATAAAAGAACTACTGGAGACTATCAATGGGGAATAGCAACGAACAAATACAATGGAACAATGCCTACCATTTCTTACACAAAGACGGATCGAAAACAGCAGAGCAAAAGATAATAGACATAGTGAACTGGTACAACACCAGTATTCATGGATGGGGTACGGCAGATACTAACGACAAGTTAAGTTTAAACTCAAACACTAAGCCATACTACAGAACACATTCATATGACACAGTACCCTACGGTACTTACATATGGGAAGATCCATTCACCACATAGCAGACCCAAGTTATACCAGAACATACTCAAACGAAGTCAATGGTAATACATTGACTTCTAGAGTAGTTATGGTAAGCTATTGTTACTCGCCACCAGTCAGGGCAAGTAGAACAAACGCCATAAAGGAGACAGCATATGACTAATTACTCGGGACTTGGAGCATACATCGGAGAAGCTACTGGCACAGCCAGACTACCAGATGACCCAGACTTTACAGAGGGAGACATACTGGTAGCAACCATGACTACACCAGACAACGTACCAGCTATGAGACTAGCATCTGGTATAGCTACAGACAGAGGATCTATTACATGCCACGCTGCCATAGTAGCAAGAGAGATGGGCAAACCATGTGTAGTAAACACCAAAAGAGCGACTGAATTAGCAGGAAGACGAGTAACAATCTCAGTTAAAAGTATCAAAGAAGCAATGATACTAGAGCTAACTACATAGGATAGGAGGACATATGCTAACGCCACAAGTAGAACTAACTATCGTCAAACTAGCAAGGCAAGGCTTAGTAGTAAAGACTAAGTTCGATAAGGAAAATACTATATCAGCTAAGAGCGGAGTGTCTAGCAGTAGTATCTATGCTGTCTTACAGAAATACGGCATCAACTCAAGGCCCAACCTTAGAAACTACAAGGACACAGATCTAGTGATCAAACAGCTACAACAAATAGTTAAGTATGATCCTGACTTAAAGTATAACGCAGAGATCAATGATACTGAGAGCAAGTCAGACACAGACTATCCAGTGTCTAGCTCAATGAAAGTATCTAAAAGAGGATTACCCTACAGGTCAAGAGCATATCGTCATAACAGATTCAAGAAGAGGAGCAACCCGATAACTAACTGGATCATATCACTATTCAAATGGATCAAGTACTCAGTGTTCGGAGCTACTAAACCAGTAGTTGAAAGAGCACCATCTAAAGCTGAGCCACCAATAAACAAAGCAACAGAAGAGGAACTGTACAAAATATATGATGAGCTAATAGTAATTACAAATAAACTAGAGCAAAGCATCACCAAAATCTATACATATAAAGACGAGGAGAACTAATGGCCGGAGGACTTAACAATCAGATATCAAAACATGCTAGGACTAGCCTTGACTGGAAGCATAGAGAGAAAGCAGACAGGGCATACACTCTATTCGATGTCATCAATGAACAGCTATTCAAGTACAACCTACCAGATATCATAGTAGGATTTGACACCAGACTTAAGAAGTCAGGTGAGTATTACTTTGAAGCAGATAGCATAGGGCTCAAGCACCACTTCGACATACATCCAGACATCAAGGGATTAGATCTCATACTGGCAACACTACATAATGCTACTCATGCTGACATAGATATACAGAAAGGGGCTGGTAAGTGGTATCACAACAAAGCATTTCAAGACAGCATGAAACAGTGGGGCGTAGAGGTAGATAAGAATGGAGATGCCAAAGCACTAGACCCTGACGTATTCTCAGAGGTACTAAGGAGAATAGGAGAGGGCCAGTTCATAGGAGAGATACTCCAGTATGACCCAACCTATCAGCCAGACTTGAGTTTAAACTCAACTGAACAGCTACCAGAATCAAGTAGTATCACTGTCACTATACCCAAGGTAAGTAAACCAAAGGTAAACAAACAAAAGAAATGGTCATGCTCATGTCTAACACCGACAAATGTCAGATGCTATACCAATCTAACAGCATACTGCACTACATGTAACTCAGACTTCGAGCTACAAGGATAAGAGATGACGGTGTATACAATACATGCTGGGTATAACGTCTGGGATCTATACAATTTTACTCAGAAACCATACCTTAATCATGGTAGTCAAACAACATACCCTTGGAAAATCACAGAGAAAACTTCATTTACTAATGGGGCTGGAACAACAAAGGTAATAACTACAGGGAAATGGCAAGCTGACTACTACCAGAAGCTATCAGGAGCCAGTCCTACCCAGACATTACTCAGCCAGTATACACCTACATCAAAGGCAAGTAGTACGGCAGCCAAAGTAATAAAGACAGGAGACAACCAATGGGGACTAAAGGGTATGGAGTGGAGTTTAGCTAAAGAATCAGCAGACTACTATCTCTTAACACTAGGAACAATCATAGACCCTAAGAAGTATGAACCGTACCTAACTGCTAAGACAAAAATAATACTGGATCAGTTCTGTAGATACACAGACATGGCAGTAGGTGGAGAGTTGAGACATGCTAAGAATACAACAAACTTAGCAAGGCCACTACAGATAGCACTAAAGGATGAGACTATAAGAGGCAGTCGTAACTCAGCATGGGAAGGATGGTACTGGTTCAGACAGAGGTACGGAACACTAGCACTGAAGTGGGCAGTTAGTTGTTTCAATACACCAAAGAGATACAACGGTGGGTATGGTGGCTTACCTTGGGGCAACATAGCAAACACTCTATACATGTACGAGAGAGGACATATAACACCACATACATTCATAGATACATGTTGGGGACTACAACATAACAACGGTACTTACTTCAACAAATGGTGGAACACAATGGGTATTAAGACATCGTTAGATCTAAACCAATGGGGTTTCTACTGCAAACTATGGAACAGAACAAACAGAATGGTACATCAATTATTCAAAGAGGATTTTATAAAGGAGCATTGTCTATGCGAATATTGCAACGAGGAATCAAAAGCCTAAAGGGTTTATTACAAGTGGGAAAGACAACAGTATATTTATCAGGTGACATAGTTAGACTACCAAGTGGACAGGAAGCAGAGGTCATAGAGCAACGAGGCAATAAGGTAGATGTATATAACGAAAAGCAAATGCAACTCGATACATTCTATACTAAAGAACTAGTACTACTGGAAGCAGTAGATAGTCTTATAGGTGATACATCAGATGACTTCTATGGGTACGGTAAGCAAACCACTATGCCCGGATTCCAGTCAACTAAGCAACCCCATAAGAAATACTACCCAAAGGTAGTACCTTGTGGCCATAACAGAGACAAGTTTCAATTACGCAATGGTGAAACTGTATACCTATCATCTAGGTCAGGCTCACTAAAGAAAGGTGACAGACCAGAGGTAACAATGGGCTGTTACTTAGATGATGCTTGGATGAAAGCCAGAGTTATGTTTACCTCTGACTTCAGACCTGACAACAATTTCAGTCAGCTATTCCAAGAGAATGATTATCCATACATCGTAATTAACTGGAGTGACATGGGGGTTCTACCTTTAACAGACTTCAGTGAGATAGTAGCTTGGTGCATGACACAGATAAAGCATGGGGAAAAACTAGACATAGCCTGTGTCGGTGGTCATGGCAGAACTGGCACACTACTAGCTGGCATACTGGTATTCCAAAACTACACAGCAGATGAAGCAATAGAGAAGGTAAGAAAGGAGCACTGCAACAGGGCAATCGAAACAGTAGCACAAGAACAATTAATTAAACAATACTACAACGTACTAACAAAGGTGAGAAAGGAAAGAGCAGATGAGCCAACAGTTTCCAAGTAAAGAACTAAACCTAGAAGTAATAATCAATTCAACCAGAGATGGTGACGGCACATTGTTAACAGCATCACCACAGTTTTTCTCTCATCCATCAAAGGATATAGTCAAACACCTACTGGAACTACAAGTACCTATACCTATGGTAAATTGCAATCGCAAAGGCGATGGCTGTCCTACATATATAACAGAACTACAGAACCACAACCATCATGTACCAGTATTTGAGAGTGAGAAAGATCTAAACTCTTACATCGCTAGGATCATGGTACATACAGAGCAAGCATGCAGAAGTGTAGGTGTTGCACTAACACAACTACAAAAGCAACAGATGCAAGCAATAACATTTGCACTGTCTACAAAGCTAATGATATGTGGTGAATGTGGAGAGGTAAAAGAAGATGACGCTAGAGTACAGGCCGGAATGAAATGCGGAGCTTGTGCATATGGAAATACAGAAGGAGACATAGAGTAATGGAAATATCTTATCTATCTACTAAGGACAATAACAATAACTGGGGTGACGAAGAGGTAGGTGGCAAGGCTAGGCAGTTAAGGAACATAGCATCTAACATGGTCCCAGACTGGGTAACAATAGTAGCCACATGCCCTGACTCAGAGATAGAACGAACAGTACTAGAGGCATGGTACAGCATAGCAGGAAACGATTATGTTTATGTTAACGGTGTCCCAGTCACTAACGGTAGACGGTATGCAGTCAGGTCATCTGCTTCAATGGAAGACGGCAAAGACCAGAGCTATGCTGGAATATTTGAGTCTAAACTCAATGTTCCTATTACCGGATTAGAACAAGCAGTAAGAGAAGTGAGAGGCTCAGCTAATACAGCTAGGTCAGAGGCATACCTAAATAAAATGGGAGTGTCACATCACTACCATAATTTTGAAGATAAATACCGGAATGACGTAGCAGTAATCATCATGCCTATGGTAGATGCCAAGATCTCAGGTGTTCTCTTCTCTAAGGAGCCAGTAGGTGGCTCAGATCAGATGTTAGTAGAGTGGGAACAAGGTGTAGGTGGAGTAGTAGATGGCAATAACGAATCACAACATGCCTTTCTACATCGCAAAGTGTTTCCATCAAAGTCAATCTTTGGAGACATGCATTGGAGTAATGATATAGCAATGCAATCCATATGGGCAGAAGCTAAAAGGTTAGAGGCTAACTATAAAAGACCAGTAGATATTGAGTGGGCCATAGATAAAAATTATAAGCCTTGGATACTACAGGTAAGGGAAATTACAGCCATGAAGGAGGCAGTGTAATGAGTGACAACGATTACTACACCATAGAGCCAGACAGATCAGGGTATGGCGGTATGCCATTCAATGTATATGGATGGGGAACATGGGAACAAGGATCTTTACTAGCAGGACAGCAACGTAAGACATATATAGATGGGTTCATGACACTAGAAGAAGCACAAGAAGAATATCCTGATGCAAACTTTGGATTCCAAGATTCTAATAATACATATGACCATCTACCAGAGGCAGCGATGAGTGCAAGAGAAGAAGAAGATTATTTTTATGGAACAGGAGCAGTGTAATGGCTGGACTATCAGAATTTATAGACGATTTACATACGGTGTTATCAAAGCACTACGGTCATGATCTTAACTTCGTAACCGGAGAACATATCGGATGCGAAGAAGAGAAAGACGCAGACGGCTTTCGTAATATAACTATCACAATGACAGTAGGTTTAAATTCAGATGAAGAGGTAGCTACATGATAAATGAACCATACAGGGTAGCAGAAGCTGCCTTAGAACTAGGGGTACACAAGACAACTCTATACCAGATGATAAAGGAAGGTACTATAGCAGCTTATACAGTTGGTACTAAGCATCATGGTCTTAGGATTGAACGCAAAGAGATTGATCGCTATAAGAAAGCGAACAAGATCAAAGTAGGGTTTGCTTAACACCATTCTTTCTAATTAACAATGCCAAGTCAGCCCATGCCTCATGGGTATAAACCTTAAAGGGGACAGACTCATACTCTGTTCCCTTCTTAACTCGGTCCCATATGTACTCAGGTTCTACAGAACCGACATTCATCCAGAATACAGCACACTCACACAGATAATAAAAAGTGGGGGCCCCTTTAAGGACAGCCCCCACTAAACCAGAGTATATAGCTCCATCAATTCTATCTATGTCGTGGTCATACATGCTTTCTCCACCAGTTCATCACTTGCCAAAATGCCCTACGCTGATCGGTTGTTTTACTATGCCCTATATGATAGCACTTGTGCTCTTCACATTTATATACAACCATAGGGGATAGCAGTAATACAACTCTTTTCATGTAGCTTATTCTTTCTAAATTGGCCTCTTCTTTTGTGTCAAACTTTTGCTTTAGGTCACATGGTGTACCCATCTTTACTCCTTGTGAGCCAACCCATATGTTCTTTCATTGTCCTCTTGCCCTACTGCCACTACGCTACCTGACTTGATCATTATTTTTAACTGGTTAATAATCATTGACCTGTCTGTGTTTAACTTATCTGCCATAGTGGTAGCGGACATTGCCCCTATCTCTCCCATCAGTTCTTTTATTGTTTGGAATAGGTTAGCTTCCGCACTCATTAAGTTCTTTGTTTCTTCTGGTGTGGCAAACCTAACACTATCAAGCCCATGTTCAGTGAAGCTATAGTGTAAGCCCATAGGCTTTGGCTTTGGCATATCATTACACTTAGTAACCTCTAACAGTACAGCTATACTACCCTTGTCATCTATCACTTCTGATGAGTGTCTGAGCATGACATCAGCCCCTGCCTCGAACTGACTGTTACCGTAGTACACTCTATCGTCATACTTAGGGGTATGTGCTATGCCTAACCACGATATGTTTAGCTTGTTCATTGTATTGATGATAGCTGTAGCTACCTTATCCTCTTTCATGTCTCCCATTCCTGCTCTACTAACAGAGTCTAGTACTAGGAACTTAATGTCTTGGGTCTTGATATATTCTTCGAGTACATCTTTGTAATCAACCAGAGTTCCACCCTTGCCATTGAAGACGGTCAGGCTATTTGAGTTTAAACCCAAAGCTTTAGCTACTGCCCCCACCCTTGGCGGTATGGTCCTCTCTGGTCTTTCTAAGTTAACGTACATAGCTTTGCCACCTGATGTTTCCCAGTAGTGGTTAGCTGAATAGTTAACTGTTAGTGCCATCATCATAGCGGTAAAAGATTTACCTCTGCCCGGCTTGCCGTACATGATAGTGCCACCACCCTCTAGTACATGAGGCTTTAACGCATAGAGTACTGAGCTCGTGTCTGTTGTACCCTCTACCATTATGGGTGCTGATATCTCTAGATATGAACTCCATACATTCTGGCAAAAGTAATTGAGTTGTTCCTTGAGTCTGCCCTTTGGTACGACAGACTCAGCGTCTGCTGGAGTAGCACCTAAGAACTTATACGCCTCATTGCATAGAGATGTACGCTCTCCATTTCTCTCTATGTTACATACTGTATAAGCCAGTGGTTTAGTATTGAACTGTATTTCTAAGTGAGCATGAACACCAGTGTCTGTCTTCCTGATATTCTCTGCTAAAAATGTAATAGTATCTAAGCTACATTCAATGTGATACTGAACACCATCATTGTCTGTCTTCTGTAATACGTTGTGGGTTACCATAAAACTCTGTCTCCCTAAATGTTTTTCTCTGTCGTGCTTGCTCATTAAACTTGGGCTTAACTCTTTCCCAAGTATCTTCACTACGCTTGTATGGTTCTTCCTTGTCCTGTGGCGGTGGATACCAAATAGCCTCACAATAACGTGAGGCTATTGGCATATCCCATTTACAAGTCATTAACTTCTGACATACAAAGTCACTGCAGTTCAAGGTTATTAAGCTTTTTACTAGAGAATTTATATTGCTTCTGTGAGTTATACCAGTTCCATGCAGATATAAAGGATGTACCCTGTATCACTCCCTCTGGAACCCAGTTAACAGTACTGTTGTCTGGCTTGTCCTCTGATAAGTGGAACACTATACCGCCGATCTTTAACTTATCCATTACCCTATCACCCCAAGGCATAGTATCTTGATAGCCTTCCCAAGGTGTTATGCTGTTCTTTAACATACTGATTATGCATGCTACATAGGCAGCAACTTGTACCCCGTCTTTGAAGTAGATATTACTACCAGTCTTTAAGTCACATACATATATCGTATCCTTCTGGTTAGACAGTAGTAGGTCTATGCTTCCACCGTACTGGTACTCTGCATTAAACACTGGTAGTTCTTGCCCTACTATTGTCAGTCCCTCTGACTTTATAAAATTACGAATCTTCTCTAGTGTTAGGAATATATTGTGAATGTTATCAAGCCCTGCATCTAGTTCTCCTATCCATTTATCACAATTAAATGGATCTTGTAGATATAGTTCCATTGTTCTATGTATACGAGTGCCTTTCTTGCCAGACTCTTTAAACTTTTCTTCTGAGTATCCTTTAGCTTTATCAAGTACATCATCCACTGTTAAGTTATTTGATATGTAATCAAGTGTCTGGTTAATAGACCACCGCCTGATTCCCTCTGTCTTACTACCGTCTGCACTATTGATGATAGTGGTGACAGATGGTAGTGACTTGCCTTCGATCTCTCCAAGAGAGAGGAACTCAGGTACATCGCTTGTGACCTTATACCCATGCCCTCTGCCTCTTGCTACTTGATCTACCGACAAGCTAGATCCATTGTTGTTTTTATCCCAATGCCAATACTTCATTAAATCTCTATCTCCTGTATTAAGAATGCTCGTGCTTTGCCTTTGGTGTATACCTTAATCACACCACCCTTGTCCTTCTTGGACTCTATTGAGGCCTTACTTAGCTGACTAGTGGCTTTGTCTAACCAAGCAGGAGTAGAGGACTGGGTGCTTTTGATTTCGTATACTGCATCGTCTGTTTCCACATCAGTGTGAGGCCGGGCACTGTCTATGTTCCTGACCCCACCTAATGCTCTAGCTACTCGGCGTTCATACTCTTTGCCACGCCGTTTGTTATTACGACCACGATGACTGTGGTTTATTGATTCGATAACTGCTTGATATCTATTCTTAGTCATCTGGTGCATCCGCTACGCAGTAGTACTGTCCATTAACTACGACATCGCCCTGCGATCCACACTGTATACAATTTGAGTTTACGCTCAAACCGTTATTGACTATGTTGATCCACCATGCCACATCTTGGTCCTTCCCTATTGATTCCACCTGTGTTGCGAGTTCACTACCATGGGCTTCACTAATTACATTGAGCCATGCGACTGTAAATTCTCCAGACGGCCTTGCCTCTGTGCAGTTACACCACCCCTTCTTGTAGCCCTCTTCTGGATGGGAGTAGTAGTCTCCAAAGTTACCGCTTCTTAGGTTCATAGACTTTCCGTGCAGCGGACAGATAATTGAGTCCTGTTTCTCTGGCACTATTGGTGCTGGGATTTGTACTATTTGTGGTTGAGGTGTTGGTTCCTGTGCCATGACAGTCTCGCTGACTATGGTTGCACCCATGTCTTGTGCATGGTTGACGATAGGGCTTGAGTGTTTAGGTGTACTGTCTATGATGGTAGTCTTCTCATCTTCTACCATTGTGCCTAAATCTATACCCTGCTCATCAAACTTCTGTTGCATTTCTGAGTAGTCATATAGTCCTGAGAATACATCAGGGTATGCCTCTCTGAGAGCATGTACCAATGCTACCTTTCTTATCATGGTGGCTGGCATCTTCTTCCATGTAGATTGATTACTCGAGTATTCTTCCATTGATACACTGGACTCAAATGGTCCGTCTGGTGTACTGACACTAGCCCATCCACCTACCAGTTGATCGTCAGGTAATGCAAATGATCCCGACTCTTTCACGACAGACCTCTGTCCGTCTATTGTTCTGAGTACTATAACTCCACCTATCCAACTGGCACCATTGGCCCTTGCTTTCTTGGTGTAAAAGTCCTTACCTGTGACATATGAGGCAGGGCTATTGTTAGAGTATTTAATTAAATGCATATCATTCAGTAGTGGGTTAGCCCCTACTGTCTGACATGTCTTTACGAAGACCTGTAGTTCTAGGTCTGATGGCTGTACTCCACCCTTGCTCTGCAATAATGATCGTACATCGTCTATTGTGTAGTCTGTTGTTCTTACCAGTTCCGTAGTCGCCATGGCGTTTTCTTTCCCTTTATGGTTATCTCTTTAATTTTTTGTACTTTGCCGTTAACTCTTCTGTTGTTATAAACTTCTGCTGTGTTAGTAAATGTCCTGCCTAGCTCATCTCCTGTATATCCACAGTTCTTACACTGTCCTTGACTTGTCTTACCATTGGGTCTTTCTATTATCCAATGATGATTCTTTGGTTCTGCTAATTGATCGCATGGTTTCTTTTTTGTCATATATATTGATCCACTTATTTATTTGACCACAATATCTGGGTATGCTATAAATAAATAGCCGTTGCTATTAGGTTGTCTCCCTGATAGATGGTGCTTTGTTCGAGGGGCTAGTAATTGTGGCGATTGCTAGTCCCTTTTATTTTATTACTGACATAATTTTCTCCTCTGTTGATTCCTTTGGCTCACAGTGCCCATTCATAATTCTACTTAGGTGTTCTTCAGACATGTTTGCTTTCCTTGCCAAGTATGCCTGACTGCGTTCTTCTTTCTCTAACCATTCAACTATTGTCCATTTCAATTCTGTTCTCATATCGTTCTCCGTGGGGTGAACTCGGACATCCAGTTTATCATCGGGGAAAATAAATGTCAAGAGTTCCTTGATATTCTCAAGGAACCTCTTGTTTAGATCTATCTAGTTGTTTGAGTTTAAACTCAAGCCGATAGTTTCTTTACCAATACCCAGTATTGTTTCATTAACTTGGAGGACTCACGCTTTGTGAGTCCACCATTAGTTGATTTGACACTAGTACATAACTCTATAAATTCTATAAGTTCAGGCATTATATGCCTGTACTTATATATAACTTTAAATATATAAAACATATATATATATCCTCCGGCTATTGGGTCGTTGGCTCCGTCATTGCTAATTCTACATTGTCTGTGACAGTCCAATTTGCACCAGTTACACTAGCTGCAATAGAGAATTCTTTAGTACTGAAGTTTCCGTCATTGCCTACTTCATTTAACTGTATGATTAATGTACCTACTTCCATCCTTGTAAATGTACAGGCTCCACCTTTGGTAAATAGATTACTTAATCTTAGTGTTCCTATCTTTCCGTTAACAGCACTGGTAGGAGCATCTATGTGTATACGGTCATATGTACCGCCAGACGTAACCATAGCTTCTGCTTGATGATGGCCACCACCTATAGCTCTCATCCTTGCAGTTCCGGGTGTGACATTAATACTTTGACCATCGCTGGCATTGCCTATGACCTTAATCGTATGGGCATTAATAGATGTAAAGTCCATACTCTTGCATCTACTCTTTTCTATTATGAGTTCCCCTATCTCTAGTACGGTATCTGTTCCTGAGTCTACGTCAACTCCACCAATGAGAACAGCCGTAGTTTCATTAGCAGGGAGAGCAGACCCCGTGAACACAGTACCAACACTCACGTTCTCTATCGTAATCTCTCGTACTGGAGTAGATCCAAGTACAATACGGAGAGTGTTATCTCCTTCTTCATATGTAGTTGGCACATCATGTGGAGCTGCGTATACGCCAGAATCGCCTCGTGAAAATGACCTTTCTGCGAGCAAAGTTTCGTTGACTATAGCCCCTGTCCCGGCGGTTGAACCTAAAGCCAGTAATCCAATAGCCATCTGTGGGCTGAAGCCCATCATTCTCAAGAAACTGTATGGAGACTTTACGATATTAAACGCTCGTTTCCATTTCTCTGATTCTGAATTTAGATATTCAATCTTTGCGAATATCCAATCTCTCCATTTAACTAATTGTCGATACGTGCCGAGTGGTGAACGTACTACGTTCATGGGTATAGCTTTTAGCGTAGCCCACCATCTCTTTAATACGTCAGGAATACCCAGATGTATATGCAGTCTGGGTATGTGTGGCCTCGGTATAGATATTCTGGGTATGCTAGGTTTCTTCCATATCTTCTTGAACATAGATACTCACCTTATATGGCTACTGTCATGCGACTGCAATAATCTTGGCTTTTGATATAAGACTTTGTATTGCTGTTTTTTCTGATGATGTTGCATTAGATACAGTAAACTGACCTGTCCTAGTACGAGTAATAATTGTATCAGGGTCTGTACTGTCATCTAACAATGCATAATTACATCGTGCAATAACATTTACAGTGCCATCTGAAGCGACCTCTACTGTGAGGGCTTCCAGTTCTGCGTCTGTCTTGGTAATCGCCATCTTACACTCCTGTACTATGTCTTAGTAATTGTGTATGTGAGTCCACTTCCTGCACCATTGGGGAGAAAAAGTCTTGCATACAGGGTTCCATCAAGTCTAGTAGCATTCGGATGTGCGTTTTTTGCTACTGTTACAATAATATCGTTTGAGGAGTCAGCCACATCAAGAACAGGTGGAGAATTTCCCCCTGTTTCATCACTTCCAATCTGGGTAACTGTTGGATTGCCATCATTAATCTCAAATTTCCAGCGGTTAAGTGTATAGCCCTCATCATGACCAGAATGATGCCCCATAACCCATACCTCTACCAAACCCATCGTCCATGAACCTGATGAAGTAGAAGGAGTAATGGTTAATGCTGTTGCTGCTGAAGTGTAATTAACAATATCCATAGTCACATGTACCCAAGCATCTGTTATACCTGCATCGGGGTCATGGACAACAGCAAGGTTTTTGACAATTGTATTTGTCGTTGGATTTATAGACAATGCACCTGATGAAGTTGTAATCTCTTGAGGGCCAGTAAAAGTTAGGTCACCGTCAATTGTAAGCACTCCATCAGCTACAGTCATTAAGTCTGTATCATCAGTATGCCCTATGGTCGTGCCATTAATAAGTACATTATCTATATCTAAAGAGCCACCAGATATAAGCCCTGTTGTTGTGATAGTACTAGAACCAGTATCTATAGTTCCAAAGTTAGAAGTAATGGAGCCAGAGTCCAATGCTCCTGTTGTAACTATATTTCCACCACCTACATTGTGACTTGAGAAGTATGTAGATACTGTATCTACATTAGTCATCCTCATAGTACCGCCATCATTAACTAGCAGACCGTCACCACTGGCAACAGCAGTAGTACCTCTAGCTGTACCACCATCAATGAGGTTTAACTCAGTAGTAGTAACAGTAGCACCATCAAGTATCTCCAGTTCTGCTTCTAGTATTGCTGCACTACCTATAGTAAATCCACCAGCAGTAATAACCCCTGTAGTTGTCAGGGTTTCATTACCAAAGTCTAATGCTCCACCAGAGTCAGTGATACTTCCATCAGCTAGAGTAAGGTTACCTATAGTAGTACCTGTAGCTAGAGTTGCAGCAGCAGAAAATGTTTTTGCACCACTAAAAGTTTGCGTTCCACTTAGGTGTGCTGTATCTGCGTCAAGGTATGCAGAAGCTATAGCAGTTCCCTCCCATGTACCAGCAGTGATAGTACCTACAGTTGTGACAATTGCTCCTGTAAGTATATTAGTACCGCCAATCGTAATGGTATCAGCTTCTAACGTACCATCAAAGTAAGCATCTTTAAACTCAAGAGCATCAGTTCCCAAGTCCACAATAGCATTAGAAGATGGGGTTAAAGCCCCATCAGTTAGTGTGAGTTGGTCTTCATCACCTACTCTAAACCTAACAGTATTATCAGTAGTGAAATCTATATCATTGTGTCCATCTCTACCAATAACTAAACTTGCATTTAATACAGAAGTGATAGTTGTCTGGGCTGCTGTTACCGCTACATCATTAGAGTTAGCGGTAATACCGTCACCTCCTATGACGTTTACTACAGAACTTGTAGCTGTCATACCAGCACCAGCAAACAAAGTAGCCAAGTCATGGACTGCTTCCTTGTTCATGTTGCCAGTAGCACCACCATCAAGGAATAGAATGTAATCACCATCGGCTATAGCATCTTCAGTAGCAAGAGCTGGTGTAAGTTCGACAAAGTTATCAAGTCCAATCTTCTTAATCACACCACCATCAGAATAAAGTAACTCATCAGCAACAACTACTCCCGATGTAATCTCTGTCTGGCTCGATATAACTGTATTGTCTAATGTAAACGCCCCATCGTTAGCAAGGTCTATGACCCCACTGGGAACTACAGGATTATAGTTAGTGCCGTCAGCTACAAGTATTGCTGTATCAGTATTGGTATTCATGGTGATGTCATCGCCAGATACTGTAAGATCACCGCCTACTGTAAGGCTACCACCCAATGCAACAACTGATGCTGCTGCATTAGCACCGTTAGTGATAGTAACGTAGTCAATGATGGTGCCTTCTACTGCCTTATCTGAACCAATAAGAAATGTATCACTAGGGGTAACTCTTATTCGCCAGTAATCTCCTGCGTCATCAGCCTCATCTGCAAAGAAATGCATATCTGCATTGCCAGCGTCTATTGCCCTTAGTATTATCTTTTCAGTATCTATGTTCTCTACTTGTATAGAGTCCCTATATTTGATACGTCTTTTAGAACCACCACCAGAGGATGTTACTTCTACATCCAGTCTATTATTCGCAGTAGTAGCACTGTTGGAAGAGGTAATAGTCCACATACCATCAGTACTAGTAGTTGTATCATCTAATGAAGAGCCATGTGTAGAAGTCTCGGCTGAATCACCTTGATAAACTTTTACTGTAGCTCCACTAATCCCATTCCCGGCATCGTCATATACATATCCTTTAAGTACTATATCGTCATATGCCATTACAGTCCTCTACCTCCTAATCTGGAGTGATCTCTATATCTCAATGCTTCCCGAATATAATAAAAGGGATTATCTTCTAAGCGATCTTCATCTATAAATATTAATATAACTCCTATAGATGCTAATTGTACACGAGCCAATATATCCCTAGTCGCTGTCTCCGTTCCCATGCCATAGTGATAGTAATTTCCCTGTACATTTATAGCCAGATCAGGAGGATCTTTAAACATAAAGTCTACAACTGATCCACCTTTATCTAATCTGCCTCCCATAAGAGGACTCTGATAGGTAAAATCCTCATCAGGAATTTTACCAAGCTGTTGTAATACCACATATGTAATCCATTCAGGACCGGAGCCCTCCCAAGTTGATGGCATCTCTGGGATTTGCTGAGTTGTCATGGCTCAACCAATGTGATTTGCGAATGACCTCTTTCATCATAGCCTGTATATTCCAAACCAGAAGCTGATGCTATATCTACATAGTAATTACGGTCACCACCACTATCATCTCTAAATGTAAATTCAACTAGCTGTCTACTTTCTATAGCAGATATAAGATTATTCCGTAGCTCTTGAGGGGTCTTACCTTTATATTCTTTAGAGAAGTCTACTGTTACTGAGTGGCCCCACTTAGATTCCAGTTTCTTTCTATACTCAAAGGTAAGAGATATAAGATCAGGAGATAACTTCTTAGCTGCATCAGTATCAGAGTCTTCTCTACTAAGTGATACCTTAAATCGAATAGCCCTGAAAACTTTACCATTTAATACTGAGCTACTATCTCCAAAGTTAAACGTCTGTACGCCCTTCACAGCCCCCATAGTAGTGGAAGTTACATCGGTATCACCTGTCTGAATAGACAGAGAATTTTCTGCGTGATCTAATTCATATTGAACAACTAGCTTTTCATTAGAGCTTAGATCGCTTGCTTCTACTTTTAATCTTAATGCCAGCTTATCAACTTCAACCTGTCCGGCATCGAACCAAGGAGTGTAATGATCTGCTGTCTTAGCGTATTCAAAATCTGCAAGCTGAGATGGATTAATAATGTCTGAAGCTATCTTCATATTGTATACATCATTATCAAATACCCACCATAATCTGTAATCGCCATGTGCATTACTAACATGAGTATCTAATATTGGTTTACCAGCATCAGGAGCATACCATTTAGTCTGCCATCCGACTTCGTTATATCCGTATATACCACTCTTGCCTGTATCATTTGGCATAACAGGAGAACCGTGTCCGTGTTGCACGGCACTCCATTGGAAGTTACCAGTTATAGCAGTAGAGGCAACAACTGGAGCAGTAGTAGCATCTACCATAGCTAGAAGCTCATTGTGAGATGCATCTAGGCGTTTAATAGTTCCTCTAGCCTCTGAGGGTAGCCCATCATCCTTGTCTGGTCCTACTGTAGTAATAACAGCATTGTTAGATCCATTAATATATTTATATATACCCAGACCAGCAGGAAAATATACCGAGTCTCTCCATCTTCTTGTTCCTATTCCATTATATGGATGGAATGGAAAGTCTACTTCAGTCTCTACCCATTTCGTATTAGTAGCATCATGAGCAAACAATCCTACCTTTGTAGAGGCATAGATGATTGGATTGCCAGAAGAATCTCTGGCAATAAAGAGATCTGTTACATATCCGGCAGGAAGTGGGAGCAGTGCATCTGTAGTAGGAGACCCACTTGGAGAAGTAGCGTTATATAACTGACCAGCATTATTAATCCAGTACAGTTTATTGTCCCACCATGTCATATACTTTGCAGTATGCGTAGTGTCAGCCGTCCACGATGCTCCGTCAGTACTGTATGTATATCCAGTAGTATGAGCAAAGATAATATATACAGTCCCTCCAAGATTAACCGTTAAGGTATCTGTTGCATTAGCACCAAGAGTAGCCACTACTGCCCAGACATCTGTAGCGGATGTGTACTTTAATACTTTATGGTCGCAACATGCGTATATGGAATCACTAAGCTCACCAATAACTGCTGATGTTAATCCTGCTATAGCGTGAGCTGATGCAGCTAAAGTTCCATTTGATCCTGTCTTATTAGACAGAGGCGGTAATACCAGATGCCTTTTATATCTAAGCTGTGCTGTAGACCACCATGTTTTATCTACATCAACAGTCCCCTCCATCCTCTCAATACCAAGACCACCTCTCCAGTCTGCCCAAGATATGACAGATGCCCTTGTCTGTGAGTCTCTTGAGGTGTCACCGATAGTAACTTTAGGTGGATATAAAGAAGCTAATATAGCCTGTATAGGTCTTGTAACAGGGTAGTGAACCCCATTTATAGATACTTCATTCTCTTCAATGACCGTTGCTACCATTACGATATAGTCCTAACGCCAACTAAGAATGGGAATGCTCGTTTATTCTGCTCTGACATTCCATAGTAGAACGCTGCTTGTTGTCTATTGTTATCTGGATCAGTAGCAGGGCCACCAGAGTTAGAGGACAAAGCTAAAGCAGTAGCTTTATTAATTACATATCCATCATCTACTTCACATGTAGCAGAGTCAGATGTTAAAACTGCTGGCTTGTCCCCACCCTTTAACTTTAATAGGTTATATCCTACAAATCTTATTCCATCTCTAGTGAATACAATATCTTGAGAAGCCTTATCAATACTCCATAGATGGGATGGAACATCAGTCCAAGTAGCCGAATCGTTTTGTACTACCTTTATATCATCAAGTCTTACTGTGCATGCCCCTAGATCTGAATCGTATTCAAGAGCAACAGCAGTGATAGCTGTATTAGATTCCGGGTTAGATAAAGCTACTCGACAATGAGTCCAAGTGTCTGCTGATAAAGCTGGAACATCAACCGATTCTAAAATCGTAGCTGCAGCTATAGTGACAGTAGTTATAGCTGCATCATCAAGATGTATCTTAAGGTTTCCTGCTGACGTTGCTACTGTACTCTTAACCCAGAACTCTAGGTAGTCGTACTTACTAATATCTTTAGCGGTAAAGGTATCTCCTGCTATATCTCCGGCACTACCTCCTATAGCAATAACAAACTTATTACTACCTGAACCCTGTACCTTATCCTCACTATCTACAGATACATCAAAGTCTGAGTCTACACTGGAATCAAATACCGCATTACATTGATGAATTGAAGTCCAAGTAAACTTACTTCTGTATTGAACTTTATTAATCATGGCAAAGTTGGTAGGTGTGTTGAACCTACCAATGTGCCCATTCATA
>Ga0208030_1000667_pt1 | contig 22664 bp, 36 predicted proteins | sample MalvirDeepMed_M9_FD_184246 | JGI IMG/M metagenome (GOLD analysis project Ga0208030, IMG submission 184246) | Marine viral communities from the Global Malaspina Expedition - Malaspina viral metaG DeepMed_M9 (SPAdes) (version 2) | ecosystem: Environmental > Aquatic > Marine > Oceanic | place...
GTATTCATGTTCCCCATCACGGGTTAGGATTGTAAATAGATAATGTTTCATGTTGACCTCCTTGGTCGTTTGGGTTATACTATAATGTATCACGTTCACTGAATAAGTCAAGGACAAATTATGTCCATGTATTTTATTATCAGTCGGGCTGTCCATTGACAGGGACTTATCTTGTGGCGAGACATACTCTCTCCATCTTCATAATGGGTCGTATCCCCGTCATTCCAAAAGACGCGCCAAGACTGCCGTGCCTCCGAACCGTTGACAGTTTCCTCAATAACTATGCCGATGAACCGCGGGTCATCGCTTACAACTATGTCTCCGATCTCAAATGTAGTCATCGTCGTCACCTTCACTATCGCCACCGCTATCTTTGAATACAAAGATGTCTGGGTTGCGATCTTGGATCGCACCTATACACTTCATGGCATGCAGATATGCTTCTTTATAGCTCTCATCTGGGTTCATCTGATAGGCAAGTTGTAATTCATGCACCCGCTCCTTTATTACAGAGAGGATGAGTATATCAACCTGCTCATGGATCGTGGGATCTCTGCCAAGTATCTCTCGAAGTTCTTGGTTCATCTTTTTAATCGCGCTCATGGTAATCCTCCGCATTTAGTTCTTTGCACCGCAAAGCGAGGCTTTGATCCATGAGGAATGTCTCGCCTGTTGTCATGTCCATGAAACGGTAGTTATCTATAACTACTCCATCAGAGCGGTTTATTGTTTCTATTCCTATGAACATGAGGAAGTCCCAGCCTCTTCTCTCTATTTGGGAATAGCCCATTTGTGCCCATCGACACTCATAAAATAATCCTGCTTTCATGTTGTCCTCCGCAGTTTTGTTGTATACTATAATATAACCTGTTGGGTTCTGTTGTCAAGCAAAATGAAAAGAAAAAGCGGTCAAAAAATGTCCGCAGCGCATGATTTTATATAAAGGATTGCATGCATGCATGAAAATGAGGCGTTACCCATAGTTATGTCAAATAATCTGTCAAGGAGATGTCAAGAAAATGTTTGACAAATGTAAGGTAATGTGTTATATTACCATATTACGGGCGATATCGGCGATTTATTTTTTACAAGCCGACCATAGTTATGTAAAGTATTTCACGAGTTATGTAAAGTTTTTTTGAAAGACTTTCATAGTTATGTCAAATAAATTGAAAAAATCGCTACACCCTCGATGAACCCGAGAGAGTAGAGAGATCGTCGAAATCATCGAAGCTGTAGGGGAAAGAGCAGAATGGCGAAAAAGAAAATTCTCTTGCAACCGCACCGTAAAAAGAGTAGTCAATATTGAAAAGATCTTCATCAACAGGAAATTTTGGGTCGAATTCTTTTGCAATTATAAACTCAATTTCCTTCTCGTAAACTAAGCGATATTTCCCAGTATCAAGGCAGTAACAATAAAAAAATTGACTATTATTAAATATGGAAATGATAATAGCCGTGATTCTTTTGTCTTCATTGTTTTTTAGTGCTATTAAGTCGCCTTTGCTGAATTTCATAATCATTGATCTCTATTAATTTCTCCTCCCAGTAATCTATCACTGCCGCTGTTACATCCAAATGCTGTTGATTTTTTATCTTGCTATGTGGAGAAGCTAATTCCATCTCTAAGTGATCGTCCCATAGTTTAAATATTATGTGATCGATATCTTCGAAGGGGGCAGTAGGGAAGAGGGGTAGTAGGGTACCAGAGTAGGAGCTCATTTTTCTTTTTCCTCAATAATTTCTACTTTACCCAATTCTATCAAGCGGGTTATAGTGCGAAATCCCATAACACAAACGGATCCATCATCGTAATAAATTTCGTAATTCGTTCTCCAGTTAAATAATGGTTCATCCGACCACGTTCCTGATTTTATTTCACGATAAATAATCCCGATCTTTTTCCCATCACGAATTAAAGTGCCGATTGTAAAGTATGACGAATTATTTTTCATTCTCCAACACAGTCCTTAATGTTTCTTGATCGAGCATTTTGATATTAGATACTAGAACAATGTGCTCGATCATCTGGGGTTGCCCGAAAGGAACGTCTACCCTGATAGCAGATATTATTCCCAAAACTCTTCCGCTTTCATCAAAAAGTACCGACCCCGACGATCCCGGCCAGACAAAGGTATTGACCAGGAGGGTATCTCGGTGTGTCCCTGTTAAAAGACCTTCAGAAATATGGAAAGATTCTCGGGCAGGATGTCCGCAGTGATATATTTTCTCTCCCATTTGATTATTGATATCCCTGCGGAAAGGGATTGCCTTGGTATATCTCAACCTTTCCCTGGGGATTAAAATTGCCGTATCGGCTATATCATCTTGATAAACAACATCAGCTAACGTCATTGTGTAGCCTTTTTCCATAATCCATACTTCATTTCCTTCGTCTACAACGTGCGCTGCTGTGAGTATGAACCGGCTGGTGCCTAATTTAAAGTAATTACCAGACCCCAAGCCCTTTGTTATACCGTTATCTGATACCTGAACTATTACGGAAGATAAATAAGAAACTTTTAATCCTCTCGGCATGAACGGCTCCAGTTCCGATGCATATGTGTCATCATATTCTGGCTCCAAATTAATTCCCAAATCAATGTTGATGTGTGCGTTAGCCGGCGTCATGCATGCTAGTATTAAAAACAATAAGATTCTTATCATTCTTCGATCCCCCTGTAAGTAACTAGGAACTCAAAAACAAAAAAGTCCCGATGTCTCGGAGACAATCGGGATCATTAAATAGGATGTATACTAGCAAACAGGGTTGTAACTGCCTGTTTAATATCTTTATCTAAAATGCTTGGCTCTAGAACGATGCATCTATCTGGTCGTTTTTCTGTAACTTCTGTTCTAGATTGCCCCAGCAGGCCGGACTGATTGATTGTTGTTTCTGTTACCTGCGGACTACATTTCTCTACGGAGTAAGAAGATCTTGAAGTGCTGGCAATCAACTGAGCACTTTCATCGTACAATTTTATTACAACTGTCGCAAAGTTTTGTGTTGTAAAAATGTCGGTAATCAACACCCAGTGGTGATTTTGAAATCCACACTTGAGTGGTTGATCATAATTGCAGTTATCGTAATACAATTCGATTGTGTAATTGTCAAAAATGGAGACTTGTTCAGCTCTACCGGATCGTTTCACCCAATGCGAATTGGCACCAGAGGAAGCTACCACCAGACTACTAATGTATGGTCCAAAGTCTTGTAGCAATTCATCGTGAATTGTTGGAGGCGCAACATAAATTTCTTTATTTCTATCAATCTCAGCTGTTTCCTGAACAATCGAGTCTACTGTGTCTTCCGGGGGTGCTCCGCTTGCTAACATTAATGAGAATAACGGCCAATACATTTTAATTTCCTCTCGTGTATAATCGCAAAGCTAGCTCTACGCGCTCTGCGTATTCTTTTAAATTTATTTCAATTCCGCCGCTTAAAGCGTAATCGTAACCCAAGTGCCATGCTAATGATTCTTCAAATAATGGTATTCTTCTATGATCTTTTAATTTGTTTCCGTTATTGAAGATGGCATGACCCACCTCGTGAATGAGGGAAATCAGTTTTTCAAAGTCACTCTGATCATCTCCGATGTCTATAATCCCGTAGCAATCTAATTCTTCCACCTCCTCCGGGGGGGTTGGCGTCCAGTAGGAGTTCGTTCCATTAATAAATTCCACACTGACATTAAAATCACATTCAGCCTTCTTCATCAGTGTCACAAATCTCTCCTTCAGGAGAATGTTGCTCGAAGTACTTGATAAGATCTGTGTATCCTCCAATAAATTGCTCTTGGCCTGTCGATGTATCAATTTTGATGATCATGGGGACAGTCTCGTAATCATAATTAGATTTATACATATTTAATAGTCCTAGAGAATGGTCAATAGAACAATATTCAAAATCTTCTGAACGGTCTATTAAAGCGTGTTTGGCGGCTATGCAGTACGGACATTCAGCCCAGCAAATAATTTTAAAATATTTCATTTCTACCCTTTAAGAACTTGCTTTTCCTTTACCTTTCGATAAATTTCTGCAGGCGATCCCACAACCGTAATAGATTTTGGTACATTACCTTCATGAATTATTACCTTACTAAATACAACATTTTCAGTTAGTCCAAGCTGCTTTGTCTCTTTGATTAAGGTCTCATTCGCCGCAAAATCATCTGAAACAGAAATGATGTGTTGTGAATTTATATAAACCTCTTTCAGCCTGGGTGTCCCTCCGCGGATGCCTCTTTCTATCTCAATTAATCTAACTAGCATAGTTCTCCTCCATCACGTTGTGTCTAACTTGTCTTGTTTCCACAGACCAATTTTGTCCATCAAGCATTATTGTACAATGATCATGGGTTTCATGCTGCAAAAATAATGCAACGGTAGGTTTTGTTGTTTGATGGAAATTTGAAAATAAATCATCTTGCCCTAGCACTCTAGACCTTTTCAGTAATGTCCCCGCTGGAATCCATAGTAGATCTCCCTTCTGATACATCATTTTCTCCGTTGTAATAATTCTCTAATCCTTGAAGAATTAGTTGAGTATCGGCAATAGTTAAGTCTATATCATTCATAGATTTTCTAACTTTTTCTAATGCCTCGACCACATGCAAAAATTTATTTTCGCAGTAATCAATGTTTTCACTTGTTTTTTCTAGTAAGCTAACGGTAGTCTTCAATTCTTCTACTGCGCCTTGAAGCAAGCCGGTAACGGTTTCTGGGACTTCGTTGATATTTATCCCATACGAAATTTTAACTCTCATTTTACCTCCAAATGATTAAAATAAACCTGAATAAACAGCTTGAATAATCAAGCCTGTGACAGCTAGGCCAACAGTCCATATAAATTTAGACGCGCCCTGTTGCCACTGTTCGAGATCACGAACGCGAGCATACAAGCCCTCTTCGGGATTGTAAATTGCTTCTTTAATTTTTTTTACATCTTCAAGCATTTCATCTTGCTTGTCAGACATACGTTGAATCTGATGTGATAAATCCACTATTGATTCTTTTAAATCTTGCATTTCTTTACTTGCATTCATGTTCTTTTCATCTTTTTTCACATTAATAAATAGTGTTAACAATCAACAATCGCATGCGATGTTGTCAATAAAGTTGCAGCGGCGCTGGCTGCGTTTTGCAGTGCGCACTTGGTAACTTTACAGGGATCGATTATACCCTTCTCGTATGTGCTAACCATACACCTATTAAGAAAGTCATAACCGGTATCATTGTGGGACCCCTTAACTTTCTGTGTAATTATATCCTCCGACTCTCCAGCATTAATAGCCATCTGCCTTAGAGGGGACTCACACGCTTGTATTACCACTTGGGCACCTAGGGACTGCTCCTCATTGTCCGTTTCCACAAAAAGATCTGTGACGGCTCTAAGAAGAGCTACGCCGCCACCGGGGACGATACCTCCCTCTTGGGCAGATCGAACGGCTTCGAGGGCATCATCGATACGGTGTTTCTTTTCTATCATTTCTACCTCGGTGGCTGCTCCAACCTTGATAACTGCCACTCCCGATGCAAGCCGAGTGATACGCTCTTGTAATCGTTCACACTCGGGTAAGCTATCAGTTTGCTGAATTTCATTCTTAATCGCTGCAATTCTCTTATCAATCTCTTCATGGTTGCCTTTGCCTCCAATAATTGTCGTCCAGCCTTTTGTGAGGTTAATCTTTTTGCATTGACCAAAATGTGTCAACTTAACATCTTTCAGGGATAACCCTTGTTCTCTAGTGATGAAGGTGGCTCCGATAGTGGCGCATAGATCTTTCATAATGTTTCTTCTTTCCTCGCCATATTTGGGTGCCTTAGTGGCACACACCTTCAGGGTGCCGCGCACAGCATTAGCGATTAAAGCAGCGAGGGCTTGACCCTCGATATCATTTGAAATGAGGAGGAGGGGGCGATTATCTCTAGCACATATCTCAAGAGTTGACATAATCTGTTCGACATGTTCAATTTTTTCATCTGTGACAAGGATAAGAGGATTTTCATAATCGATTGTACCATTTCGTTCGTTATTGATAAATGTATTAGAAACATAGCCAGAATCAAATCTGAAGCCTTCGATCAGATCCAAAGAGGTAGACAGGCTTCGTGCTTCTTCAACAAGCACAGAGCCATCCTTGCCGGCTTTGTCAACGGCTGTTGCAATCAAGGTTCCAATTGAAAGATCATTGTTCGCAGAGATGGTTGCAATATGTCTTATGTCTTCTTCTGTTTGAATTGGTCTGGACATTTCATCAAGACGGTTAGTCACGCACGTAACGGCCTTATCTATCCCACGTTTGAGTTCGACGGGGGATACCCCAGCAGTAAGGTACCTCTGTGCTCCTTTGAGAATTGCACGAGCCAACACTACGGCGGTTGTTGTTCCGTCGCCTGCTTTGTTAACCGTTTCTTCTGCCGCTTGTTTAATAACTTGTGCTCCAAGATTCTGGAATGGATCCTCAAGTACAACAAACTTTGCAACTGTCACACCATCTTTGGTAATGACGGGTGTGTCCTGTTTCTTATGATAAAGCGCAACATTCCTTCCTCGGGGCCCGAGGGTGGCTGCAACATTATCAGCAAGGATATCAACGCCCTCAATAATTTTTTGATTAAGAACGAAGCCTTGATTATAATGTCTCATTGTTCCTCCATTTATTTATATAATATAACCGCTTTTATTTAGTTTGTCAAGTTATTTTTTTAACATTTCTTTGACAAATGATTCGATGAGGCTGTCCAGGGGGATTTTAGATTCTTGAATTGCGTCTTTATCGATTGCTTCGCCTGCTCTAAAAATATCATTTAGATTTTGTTTCATTTCGGTATAGTTATCACTAATTTCGGTGATGTAACTCTGGGCGTTTTCCGCTCTCCTCTTTGAAGATTTAGCAGCAGAATATTTAGTTGTTCCAGCATCAATAGCCTGAAGATTTTGATAGACTCCTATTATCTTTTTTGAGATATTCGCAAAGTCCGTCCCCTCTCCTTTAATAGCATCAGCTAAATAATCTGCCGTCAAGCGTATTGTTTCGTCATCACCTGGAATTTCTGGAAGCACACCAATAGAGAAAAATGATAAATTCTCTAGCGAAGCGGGATCCGTGCCTTCACCACAAGGTAACAACAAAATTTGACTTTTTGAATCTAATTTTGGCGAAAGCGGGTATGACAGCGTTTCTTGTCCAGAAGAATTCAGCATCGTCCCAAAGTGTCTTTCTTCTTTCTCTGTTATTTTTGTTAAATAAAAGTCCAGCCCAGAGACATTCATATATGAAGAAGAGGCTCCAACTCTGGTACCCTTTTTTATCATAATAAAATAATAAATTGATTTCCCCGGATGTTTTTCGAAGTGAGAAGTAATATTTGTTCTAGATTGTGAGGCAGAGCAAGGATTTGAATATAATTTAGCACTTGTAAAAACAGGTTCGCCATCCGGAATTATTTCCCCTAGATTGTCTGCGGTTCCCCCTTCGGCACCTACAACCGGCATATTTAAAAACAACGCTAGCCATCTTTCGAATTGTAAGCCAGATTCAATAGCTTGGTATTCTTTTGGCAGATCTGCCAACATTGATAAAACTTTAGCGTAGTTTATATAATCAAATTGTCCGCCGGCACGAGCTTCAATCCATTCTTTAATTTCTCCATTTCCTACGGCATTAGAGAATTCTGCTATGCTATTAAACTTTTTAACAACGGAGTCTCCATCTATTGAAGAAAATAAATCAACCAGATCTTGTCTCGCCTCGACAAGCTTTCCTTCTTTAAAATCGCTTTCTGTAGTGCCCAAAGCCTGTTTCGGCAACCTTACGGGAACTCCAAAGGGATGATAGTCTGGCTCCTTGCCTTGGATTCTCTGTATTAACTTATTATGAATTTCTATGGGCCCGCCGGCCGCTACAGCCGTAGCCGACTTTATAAGTTCTTTGTAAATTTTAGTCGCCCTGCCTTTAAGATCCGAATTATCAGAAGACAACGCGTTAAAAGCTTTATAGAACTCCTCATTGTTCTCGGATTTAAAATAAGCCTCCAAAACATCGTTAGTTAAAATTTCACCTTCGGCGGCGTCGATCATTTTAAAAAGACTGTTTCGGTAATCTTCCTTCTTCGAACTTTTGTATCGAGAAATAGAATCAACAACATCTTGTCTAAGTTGTTGTCTGGTTTTTGTTTTCAAATCTCTTTTAACATCCTCTATGTCAAGTTGATTATGGGGTATTTGATTGTTGGCAATACTTTTTAAAAAATCATAAAGGCTCCTGCCGGCTGGGGTAGAAAGTTTTTCGTCATCAAGCAGGTTCTTCACTATTTGAGCTTTACCCTTCTCCGTTCCTTTATTCGGCATTGGCACTGGTGGGCTGAATTCCCTTTCTGTTAGCACCTGTTCAATCAGCTTATCTATTACATCCTTGCTCATTACAATTCCTCTAATAATTTCTTAATATCCAAGCCGGCACAATCGATCTTCCGGTTGGTTAAATGATAATGACTTATAAAGCCTTCAAAGCGCCCCTCAGCGCATTTTTTACTCACCTTGGTGTTCGTGTTACCTGAACGATCTAGGGGTGTCTGGAGAGGGATTCCTGTGGCTTTATAAACGGCTTTCATGAGAGCCTTGAGCGCCTCAATCTGCACAGGATAGAACCCTAAATGCTCTTCCAATTTACGACCGTGGACATAAGCGTCTTTAATAATAGGGCGCTTTCCGTAATCTCTTTTTTCATACCAATCTTGATACTTAGTGTAGTAAGCGTTGCTAATTTCCACACCGACAGAGCGATTATTCCATATCTTTCCTCCGGCATGCCACGCAACATCATTCATATCCATGAATTGATAAATCGTGCCATCGTTGTCAATGGCAAAGTGAACGCTGATTCCGCGCTTTGTAAGTACCTTATAGCAGATCTCTGAAGACAGACAAACGTCCCAGTGACACACAAAGAACTTTGGGTCTCTTTTGTAATTTAATCTTTTAAATCCATTGCGCAATTTAAGACCACCGCCCTCAAAGAAGAGTTTTACTCGAGGCCATTTAATTGGGAAATAATCCGAGTTATACACAATAAACGATTCAGAGTTGTCTTTATGAGCCATGGGGGCATGATTGTCCCAATTTGCAATTCGATGATTATATACCCTACGATAAGTTGTCGGACCACAACAGCCATCTGGTGTCAAATTATGTTCTGCTTGGAATTCTTTAATCGCATCCAGTAATTTATAATTAAATCTTGTACAACCAAACCATTCTGGAGTCCATCCGAGTTTGGCTGCCGAGCCTTCATTGTAAAATATCTTATCCATTAGTACACCTCGTCAGCTAACCCTTTTTCGATTGCCTCTTCGGCCGAAAGATAAACGTTGACTTTTCTATTAATTAGTGATTGGATTTGTCTTTTCGACATTTCTGTCTCATTTGAGAGGCATTGAATATAATTATCTTGTAGAGTTTTCATTTGTTCCATTTCGTTTTCAAGATTATGCAATTCTCCAACAGATCCTCCGTTAACAGAGTGAATCATAACGCGACAATATTTTCCAATCTTTCTTTTTCCTTTCGTTCCGGCTGCTAGTATAAGAGTGCCGGCGGACATAACTTTTCCGATCCCTACTGTTTCAATATCACAAAATTGTTTGCAGTGATTTATAACATCATAAACTCCGAACATTTCATCCGCTGCACCGCCGTAGGTCGAAATATAAATTTTGATATCCTCGGCTCTTTTGGCGCCTTCCGCTTTTTGTTGAGAAAGTACCAACAAAGCCGAGATAAGATCGGCTGACTTTTCCTCATTAATTTCGCCTACAATCATAATGCTCCTTTGTTCCGGGACGTCCTGGAGCGATCCAAGAAGATCGATAGCGGAATTTTGATCTTCTTTCGTTGTTTTTTTTTCTTTGTCGTCTGGCTTAGTCTTTTTGTCCTTCTTCGCAATTTTGGTCATTACGCCTCCTTAATTTCTTTTGAACGTATTATTAACATATTTTTCCAGTTCTTCCCAGTTGCTAAATTCCATTATGTTTTCATAAGAAGAAGGAAACACGTTGGTGTAATTTTTCATAATTGTTGCCTTGATACTATCAATATTCATTTGGTCGATATATCTCTGCGCCATTACATTTTGGTCTGATCTGTTTGCTTCTCTCATCGCCATGTATTTTAATTCTAAAATTTCTTGTAGACCTTGTGCGCTAGTAACAAAAAGTATAGCACAGCTTTTTTGTACTTGCTTTAAGATTAGAACAGATGCGCCTATTCCCAACACATAATTAAATAGTAAAGTGATAATCATTCCAGTTATCAAATATAATAAATTTTCTAACATGATTCCTCCAAAATAAAAAAAAGGAGAGGATAACTCCTCTCCCAATTATAACACACCGATTAGTGTTTGTCAAATTATTTTTTTAATCGTCGGGGCCGCCGTCGACGAGCGGGGACGCGGTCTGGCTTTCCGAGCGCTTCCTGCAGTTCTTTTTCTGCTCGCTTTGCTTTCAGTAGACGCTTTGCAACTCTGCGAGCGACTTCTTCAACAATTTCTTTCTTTCCAGGAACATAATTGATCTCGCTCAGAGCTTCCATGAGTTCTGGCTCCTCTTCCTCTTCTTCTGGGGGCATCTCTGGAGGTAACTCTCCCATAGGCTCCTCCATAGGCTCCTCTCCGGGCATTTCCTCGCCTTCCACGGACGCAACATCTAAAAGTTGATCCAGTACGTTTCGGAGAGCATCAGCCTCTACTTGTGTGATTGTTATTTCAGGTTCTACCTCGCCCATTTCTGGTTCTTCACCCGGCAAGTCCATTTCGCCTTCTAAGTCCTCTTCGCCTTCTAAGCCCATTGGTTCTTCACCTGGTAATTCCTCCTCTTGTTCGTGAAGGCCTCTTCCCACTGTGTCACGATTAGTAAAATGAGCTTCGTTTCGACCCTTCTGGGCACGGACGGTCTCTTCTACAGGTTCTTCAGCGGGATTGTGATAACTTTCATTAATAGCAGGAATCATTGCTAGTTTTGCAAATCTGCGAACAATTGCTTCACTCAATAATTTTTTAGCCATGGTAATTCTTCTCCTTAAGACTTTATTTCAAACTAAATAGACACCAAAAACATAAAAATTCATAAAATATTAAATTTCTGGGTGTTCTTTCGCAATAATATCAAAGATGTTGTCGATATCCCCCTCACCGATTCCAAAATCATTTAAAATTTCTTCAGATTTTTCTTGTTCTTTTTTAATTTTAGCCCTTTGATTTTTGCTTTGCTTATCGTTCTTTTCCTTATAGTCATCAATAAACATTTCCATAATAGGATCCTTATTAACAGCTGCTTGCACACAGGCACGAAGAAATTCAGATTGACTAAGACTATGGTACTGCATGCGAATTTTAAAGTCTGCGTGTAGATTGTCTTTTGCATAAAATGTAAATTTCTTTGTATCTTTCGCGTATTTATTGGGCATCTTATCCTCCTGTGGATCCAAAACCTCCGCTCCCTCTGTTCGAAATGCAAATATCGGAGTCATATAAAACATCGGACATTATTTTTCGAGGTCTAAAATGTATAATCGGAGCCATTATCAACTGGGCGATTTTATCACCCGGTTTAATTAGTTGCATATTTTGACCAACGTTGAGAAGATTGATAAAAATTTCCCCATTGTATCCTGGATCAATCACACAGGCGCCGACAACTAGAGATTTTTTTGAAGCCATTGAAGATCTATTCTTTACTTCCAGCATAAAGCCGTGAGGAACACCGAATTTAAGTCCAGTGCCCAACACGATGGAATGGCCGGGATGAACAGAGGCGACGGCAACCGCCCCGTCATCAGGACAATAGAATACGTCAAGACCAGCGTCAGAGGGATTTGCTCGGACAGGGTCTTTTGCAGTTGGTCTAATCTTGAAGTAATCTATAAACATTACTTATCTCCTTTAAGGTTTTCGTAAATATCAATAAGCGCTTCTATGTCTACATCGTTTTTAAGTAGTCGATAAGCACGAACGGTCAAAGAAATATCTTCTTTTGTTAGCCAACCAGCATCAATATAATCTGCCTTGAGATCGCGTTTTTGTTCCTTGTAAGGCTCCATAGCGTCCTCAAGCGCTTTCATAGACTTAATGTAATCAGCCATATGTTGTTCTTTTGATTTCACCTCTTCATATTCCTCGACGATCGCCAAGGGTACCTGTGAAAATATATCGTGACTAGTCATGGTTTTCTCCTTCTTCATGAATAGAAGAGCTATAGTGATAGCCCGTTTTTAAATAATGTAGAACATGTTCGGGATCTCTAAAATCAGTCGCCAACACGAGCCTATCCCCCGATAGTCGCATTTCTACACAATCATAATTGTCATTATATATGATGGTTACAACGTGTTTCGGATTAACCCAAATATCTACCGTGCAGTTCCATTGTCTAAATCTTCTAAAATGTTCCATATTTACTCCTTATGGTTATATAATTTAGTTCGTGCCCAAATGCCGATGATCGGCAATGATGATATCAAAGCGAAGAGGGCATTCCATTCGCCATGACAATTTGTTAAGTGTTCCATTAGTTCTCCCTGTTTTCTTTTATTCTTTTCTTCGATAGTTTGCAATATTCTTCGTCCAACTCGATCATGATATAATTACGATTCAAGTTTTGACAAGCCAACGCGGTTGAACTAGACCCTGCAAAACAATCCAATACTATATCACCCGGGTCTGTAGTATGTGCTATAATATTTTCTAAAAGAGCTACTGGCTTTGGTGTAAGGTGTCCGATTTTTTTAGAATCCAAATCATAATTCCATACAGAGTGATGAGTTTTTTGGTTACGAAATTTTGGTACGATATCATCATAGGTTAAGCCCAAATGTTTTGTAATGGGCTTGATCGTTTCCTCAGTAACATAGTTTTTACCTGTTTCAATGTTGGAATACCAACCTGTCATGTTACCATTCTTAGAAAGAATCTCGCGAGAAATTGTGGTCTGTTTAACGCCTAGTCTTTCCCTTGTGTGCTTTAGTTTCCAAGAATTATTGAAAGTGTAAAACATTATATACTCCGTCATCTTATTAAAAGATGTTAATCCGGTCTTCACAACATATCCATCTAGAAAGCCTTTCTTTGGTGAACCATCAAATCTCTTATTCCACACAATAAAATTCTTAAGAACAAACCCGGTGTCCTGTTGAATTTTGCGGTCTAATTCTGCTGTCATTCTGAAGTCGTTATGAAAGAAAAAGAATGACCCATTATCCTTGAGTACTCTTTCAATTTCGACAAACACTCCAGCCATCCAATCAAAATAATAATCACCATAACTATTCTCAGTGTTGCCTCCGTATCCTTTCTTAACAATTCCAAGCTTATCCCACTCATCTTTGCCAATATTGTAAGGCGGATCAATACACACCAGATTTACGCTTTTGTCGGGCAATTCTTTCATTTTCTGAATGGCATCGCCACAAATTACTTTGTTAATGAAACTATGCACATTTCACCTCCGACCTGGAGACTTCATATCCTTGGTTTATCAATATACGAGCGAGTTCTTCGAAGGTTTCTTCTTCTGTTTTGTCGCCTTGGATGATATTGCAATCCCGATGAATCCACTGGGTATTGTGTGCGATATGAGCAGTGACATCCTTGCCATTAACATGGGGAACGATATGCCCTAGTTGTACACTTTTGGCTCCACTTGTAGCATGTCCAGTATAAAAGTTTTCAATCAATATGAGTTCATTGCAGATTCTACATCTGAGGTGATTGGGGAATCTTGCTTTGGCTTGTTTCGTGAGATAATCTAAGATCTTACGTTGATCTCCGTTGAAACCCTTGCTATCAAACAACAAGTTTTTAATAGCTAGAACCTGAGTTGCTAGATCAATATTTATCTGAAAGCAGTCCTCGGGAGTAGAAGAGAATCGTTTGGGAATACACACTCCCACTTCTCCTCTCTTATTAGCTTCATAAATCTGCTGCTTGCTGTATTGCGCAGGGTAACAACGATCTGCTCTATTTTTAGCAGCACCGCTGTTACCGGGCGTGACATATGAATCACACCTTAGTTTGCTACCTGCCTTCTTATCAATTTTTTCAATCACTCTAGAGACTTGTGTATATGAGCAGCCTCCGGAATGACCCTTCGGCAACGTGCATAGATGCCCATGTTTGCTACAAGATTTTTTACAAAAGAATTTATTAATAGTCATTGTGTCCTCCAGTGTTTTTATGCTTATTATATTAATAATATAACAAGGTTTTGATAACTTGTCAAGTTTTTTTTACTCAATCATCATCCATTTCTTGTCAACACGCCCGTAGGTTGAGAAGCCCCACGTTTCATTATACTTTGGATATTTGATAACATATGGTTTATTAAGATAAATGATGTCTCTTTCTTGGTCAATTCCCCAACATCGGAGTCTTGTAACAACCGAGTTAGAATCGATCACATCAATAGTGTGAAACCATTTTTTGTTCTTGGTTTTCTTCGTGTTGATCTTGATTGGGATACACCAGGCAATACCAAGATCCGCATTGAACTCTGATAATGGTGGAATATTATAATTCTCAATAATAGATAGGGCACGTTGGTTAATGACCATGTTAATAGGATAAATTCCAGTCAACGTTTGGGTGTTCTGAATTCTTTCCGCCGTGGAAAAAGAGCCTTCTTTTTTATATTTCTCAATATTCTCATTTAATTTCTTCTTGCTCTTAGGCTTATCAACTACAACGGCAGACCAGAAATGCTTGTCACCATAGAAGCGATCATCCATTAAATCTTCCATCGCAGAGGCTCTACAAAGGGCATCCAAGGACTTCTTATTGAGCCTTCGTGCCACCACGCCTCCATCAAATAAAAGTTGCTCTACGGACGTAAATGGGCGCTTCTCTAGTATCTCATCGATAGCAGCAGCGCCTAGGCCTTTAATGGTCGTGAGCGGGGCTACTAGGGTAGTATCTCCGGAGATGCTCCATCTACGGCCAGAGGTATTAATATTTAATGATTTAATTTCATAACCTTGAGATTTTGCAATATTGATTGCTCGTTCTTTTCTTGTCTCAGGTTCTTTATCAAGAAACGCACATGCCCATTCTGCTTTATAATAGTGGGCAAGCCAAGCACATTGATAAGATACGATTGAATAAGCAACGGCATGAGATTTATTAAAGCCATAACCGGAGAAATATTCAAACTTCTGCCACATATCCATAGCGATGTCACGAGAAATATCCTTATCCACACAGCCTTGGACAAACTTGGTCATAATTTCTTCTTTCTTTGCCTGTTTAGAAGCATCAAGACCTTTTTTTGTTAGCAACTTGCGCAGCAAGTTGGCGTCATCAAGATTAATATCTCGGCCTAGTCTGTGAGCAAGAAGTGCAATCTGTTCTTGAAAGATCATGAAACCATTTGTTTCTTTTGTGATCTCCTCAACAATTGCGTTCTCGTATTTTACAGAAAGAGGATCCCGAACAGCCTGTACATATAACTTGTCAACCCCAGCAGACAAAGGACCAGGACGATAGATAGAAGTAATCGCAGAAATGTCGATGATCGACTTTGGTTGCGCACGTTTCGCCAGGTTTTGGGCTCCCTTTTCAGTAAACTGAAAGATCCCCACCCACTTATCTTTTCCAAATATGTTTTTATAAACTTCTTGATCATCTAAATTAATTACATCCGGATGAAGATTTTCATCATAATACTTCTTAACGTCTTCGAAGGTTGGGTTTTCAACACCATGGTGACGTTGAAGAATACGTTCGATGGCTTCCTCCATCATCCTAAGAGTTGCTAGGCCTAAGATATCAAACTTAATGAAGCCCATGGGTTCAAGCTGTCTAACATTTTGTCCTTCAGACCAGGGAGTTTGTCTAACTCCTTTAGAGGCAATCAAAGGCATGTACTTGTCCAGCTCTTCACCGATAACCACACCTCCGGCGTGTCGAGAGGTTGATCGGATCTGTCCCATTAAGCCTTCGACATGCTCCTTGACTTTTGGATATTCTATAAAGAAGTCCTGAAGTGTCTCGGAAAACTCACACACCTCTTCAAAGGTTGGGGTGTAAACACCCGCACGGATACCGTGTTTCTTCTTGGCGAGGGGCATCGCCTCTGACATCATTACGTTAGTAACTTTATTAACCTCAGTGAATTCAATGTCATAGAGCTTAGAGATGTCCTTGATAAGCGAACGCAACTGTAGTGTGTTAAAGTTAGAGATTGGAACTACAGTGTTCGAGCCCCACTCGTCTATAAGAATCTCCTTAAGAACCATAGGGTCAGAAACATCGTAGTCAATGTCAGGGTAATCCGTTGCATCGGCTCTGAGGAAACGAGAGAATAAAAGGCCATACTTAATTGGGTCAACTTGTGTGATGCCAAGAGCATAAGCAACAAGAGAACCAGCTGCAGACCCTCGACCAGGTCCCGATAATTGTACTTCATTTGTTTTGTCCGCTATTGACTTCATAGTCAAGAAATATTTCGAAAATCCTCTATCCGAAATAACGTTGAGTTCGTGTTTGAGGCGGTCGGTGTAATCCACCCAAGTGGAAGACCCTCGTTCGATAGAGCGCGATGACAGAATTTCAAATAAGCCCTCGAAGGATAGTTGAGATAGGTATTCTGCAGGGTGATGGCCAGCAGGTACGATGAAGCTAGGGAGGCGTACAGTGTTATCAGGAAGAAAATTTTCAATCCTTTTAAAAGCAATTTCACAAGTTTCCAACAATGACCGGCGCACCAAATCATCGTCATAAATAACACCGCAAGAAGTCGAGTAACGCTTGTAGTCTTCCCACATTTGCACACCGTTCTTTGGATAAAGTTCGTAACCAATTTCATCTACACCCTCTGGAAGTTCGTCGGACATCCATTCTGGCTTGCCTTTTCCAAGCCACCCTATTTTCTTATATAGTTCTCGATCAGACCATGCGTCTGGGGTTGGATAATGAGAATCACATGTCGAAACCAAAGGAATACCGAACTCTTCGTGCATCTTGATAACATATTTATTTAATTCATGTTGTTCGGGGATTGCATTCCATTGCAGTTCACCATACCAACGATCTCCAAAGACATCCACCATCTTTGTGGTCATAGATCGCATAGCATCCATAACAGCCCCAGAGCTCTCTTCGCGATGCTCCCAATAGCATCCAGCATAGATACCCCCCAGACAAGCAGAGAGAGCAATGATGCCCTCATTGTGCTTCTGCAAGAGGTCGAAATCAATGCGAGGCTTGCGATAGAAGTAATCTCCATTGTATGACTCGGAAACCAGCTTAAAGATGTTGTTAAGACCTTCCTGGTTCATAGCAAGAAGTACGATATGTCGCTTGCGGTTCAACTCAGATTTAACGGACTGTTTCGACTCTGCTTCGTTCTCGACGGTAGTTCCCGAGCGAACGTCATCAATTTGTTTTGCCTTATCTTTGTCGGCTCGGTGCTCTTCGAGTTTAACCTTCCAGTCCGCGACGGACTCGATAAAGTATGCTTCAACGCCAAAGATTGGCTTGAATTCTTTGCCTTCTTGTTGCATGCGCTTTGCATGCAGTACCTGGTAAGCAAGACCATTCATATTTCCGTGGTCTGTCAGTGCGAGAGCCGTGCTTCCATTTTGAAAAGCAAAGTCCATATGTTGTTGTGGATGACCGAAGCCATCAAAAGGGGATCCAACCCCTGAATGGGCATGTAGCCCAACAAAGTCAATCTTATTCATGTGTCCTCCATGATTATTGTTGTTTTATTATACTTATAATATAACGTGTGTCGTATGGTTTGTCAAGTTTTATTTGTTAATTATCGATCGGCGTACTTTTCTGCCCCTAGACTGATTCCGAGATCCTTACCTTTTTCATATTCTTCTAAGAATTTTTTATCAATAATTATATCGTTGATTTCACCATAGTTTTCTAGAGAAGATCGAGAGGCATGCTTTAAGTGCTCGCCGTGCCAAGCACCAATAATAAATGCCGGATGTAGTAATTCATCCATTTCATAATACTTTTTAGCCCTATTGAGCATCGCTACATATTCCGGCACTGGTTCCCAATAAACACCGTACCCCTCTCGGAACTTTTTCGACGGTGATGGCTCCCACTCCTTAAGCGTTTGTTCTATTAATTTTTTTAGTTCTGCTTCTGTTAATCTATAAAGTGTTTCTTTTGTCATCGCGATAAATAGTTCTCTTTCAATCTTTGTTCTCAATCCGTTAAAGACTGCGCCCAGGTTTCAATTGCTGTTTGGTCGAAGCCTCTCTGGTATCCAACAATTCTTAACTCGTCATCCAAGAAGTAGAATGTTGGCCATCCTGCCAGATAAAACTCTCCGGCTGTCTCAATAGGGTCAGCCGTGACTAAATCCCTAGATCCTCCCCACGTTGGAGCAGTGGTAATGTTATGTAATATTTCCCAATCTTGCAGATCAGTGTAAATTGGTGCATCCCCTTCGAAGTTTTCAATGAGGACAGTAAGGTAAGTCAGACCCGGATATGCATTTTGTACTGCTTGCACATCTTCTGCTGCGACATTACAAGGTCCGCACCACATTGTGCTAAGGTCTAAGATAACCGGCTTGCCCATAAGGTCGCTAAAGTATACTTCGGAGCCATTTTCATCAAAAGTTGCGAAGTCGCAAGGTTGGTGACCCAGAATACTAGCGCATAAGTCCTCTTCTATTGTCACCGTTTCAGTTTCTGTTACATACTCTGTCTCAGGCTCAACGCAAGCCAATAAAATTCCTAGCAAAAACATAATTATCCCCCGTTACATAAGTAACTAGGCTTGAGTTAGACGTTTTTCTGCTTTGTGAAAGTATTCTTCATCAGTCTCACAGCCTATGTAGTTCCTTCCAATTGCCCTTGCTGCTATAAGTGTTGTCGCGGCTCCTGCAAATGTATCCAGAACTATATCACCGAGATTGCTGTGCTTTTCAATCAAGCAAACCATCAGGGAATATGGTTTCTGTGTTGGGTGAAAGCGTCCTCTCTCATGACATATAGGAAATTGATATAACCCGTTGTCATATTTTCCATTGAACGTTGGTTTTCCAACTTTAACGCCAAGCAAAGCCACTTCCCTCGCATTTGTAAGATAATTGCGGCTTGAATTGAGAGGCACGGGATTCGACTTAATCCACTCGATAAAGCGAATTTGCTTGAAGCCTGCATCGACCATCATACGCTTTACATCACTGATCTTCCACAAGTCACAGAACGTGATCATAGTGCCGTGCTTTTTCAAAACGCGATAATACTCAACAATAGAATCTCGCAAATCTTCCAAAGAAAAATTTTCGGGTTTATCCCATTCTCCATGTTCGGTTTCGATGGCAAAACGCTTCTCTCCATGCACCACGCTCTTGAACCCGGAGGGTTTGCTTATGATGTACGGGGGGTCGGTTAGCACCAAGTCCACGCTTCCTTTTTCTAACTCTTTCATTAATGACAGTGAGTCTGTCAATTCAAATCTATTCATTTGTCCTCCAATGTATTTTATTTTTGATTAGACCAGCCGGCGCCCGGTAGTCTTCTACTTTTACGATATATGTCTTGGTCTGGGGCGCCTAATAAAAGGAAAAATTTCCACAGTTCTTTAATCATCGTTGCTTTCTTGTTGAATTTTTCAAGAGTTTTCTTATTATATTTTGCTGGTATATCGAAGCTATCATAATCATCATAAAGGTTGCTGAGGAGTTGCATTTCTTCTTCTGTCGCAGAAACTTTTAAACTCTCCACTGCTTCCCAGAGTTCCTCTTGTTGTGCTTTTATCATCATTTGTGGTGCTCGGTAGCGTCGTAAGGATTCCAGACGATCCAGACGACGCTGAAAGCATGCAACTCTTTCACTGAGTTTACATAGGGCTGTTTTTTCTTTAAAACTATAGCCGAATGGCTTCCAAAGCATTGTTTTTTCTACATCATTGATTTGTTCTTTAATAAAACCAGATAAGTAATTTTCATGGTAAGATTTGTAATCTGGGAATTCAGAGATGTAATGCTCTATACACTCGCAGAACCACTCAACCTCTCGAGATGTCCCCATTCCTAGGAACTCTGTTTTGTATGTCTCTATGTGTTCTGGTCTAACCTTGTCTTCTTTCATGAGTTGGATATCTTCTTCCAGCATATGCTTGAATAGTTTATATTTCCATTCTTTTAAAGATTGATTATTTTGTTTTTTAAACCAGTTGAAAAAAGACTTTTTATACGGGTGATAAAAAATACCCGTATCTTTCCACTTAATACTATCGTAAATGTTATTTCTATTCCATTTCATTTTTCCTCCAATGAATGCGGTTCGTTCTTCCCTTCGAAGTCGGTTATGCGAACCAGTTTACTTAAAATTTCTTTGTATTGTTCTTCTGTGAAGAAGTCAACACCGTCTGACCAGCGATTTATCTTGCCGGTAAAGCCAACGTGTCTCATCTCCTCTTGCCACTCGTCACCGTGGGGATACACATAGCATCCGTGCTTTTCAAAAACTATATGGTGACACGCCTCATGTAGCAAGACACCCATTAGTTCTCTATCCGACAAACCTTGGTTGTTAGATAAGATAATGGCGTTGATACCAGCCTCTGTGTGTCTAAAGTCAGCAAGCATTTTACCTTCCAATTCCTTCATGAAGACGGGGATACATCTATATTCATCATCCCAATAGCGCTTCATAAAAATTTGAAATACATAATTCCAGATGTACATTGTGTCCTCCATTTATAATAATATAACCTATTTCTTGTCTTTTGTCAAGTCTGGTTCTTCAAATTTCTCGAGAAAAAAATCATACTCCCAGTCTGACTCGTTTAGTTTAGGCCAGTACACTTGTACTATATTAGCTCGACCATGAGAAGCAATATGAGCCATTCGAGGACTAATTGCGACAACAATTCCGATGTTACGATCCTTGTCAGCAGGATCATTAAGTTTCACTAAGTCACCAATTTTAAATTTATTTTCCATGCTCAAGTTTTGTTATCATAACATCGTTAACAATCAATTTCATTGTTCCAAACTGCGCCACATACCACTGGTGTTTCATCAGATATTCTTTAGAAAAGGCCGAAATGACTTGAGTACCGATGATAATTCCAATTTGATTTTTGATATTTTCCATCGATATTCCAGAAAAAATAACGAGATCTCCAATTTTAAATTTTCTTTCTACGGGAAGATCATTCATTGTCTTCTACAATTAATTTATGGATTTCTCCGAACCAGACATCTATCTCTCCGCCACATTTTAGTCTAAGCCTGCAATCATAAATTTGATGTTCGTCATATCCCTTATCATATATTTTGACAATTATACCAACTTCGCCGACCGAAACGCACAAATTTGAACACTCGAGTGATTGAAGAAGAATAACTAAATCACCTACTTCATAATTTAATGAATAAAACTGCGACGAAAACACTTAATGACCACCTCGCAATTTGTGGTTTTCTTTTTTACAATAAAAGATACACGATTTATTCTGGTTCTGCCTCCGCATGGAGAGGGTATCCATGTTCTCTCGCGAGCATTTTTGTTGTTGTGATTTTTGTCTCCGCAATTTCTTTCGAATAGACACCAGCAATAGCTTTCCCCCCTCTGTGTACTTTCATCATAATACCGTATGCTTCTTGGGTACCCTTATTAAATACTTCCATTAAAATCAAAGTGACCAAGTCCATCGGCGTGAAGTCATCATTATAGAAAACAACCTTGTATCTTTTCGGTCGATCAATCCTCTGTCGGTCTTTAACTAATATATCTTTTTGCTTTTTAGTCATGGTCTTTTCCCACTGTGGTAGTGACAATTAAATTAGCTACCTTATAAGGATCACAGTTACTTGCAGGTCGTCGGTCTTCAATGTAGCCTATCCAATCATTTTGTTTAAACGCGTTTGGGATCCTAATAGATGCTCCACGATCACCAACACCCCACGAAAATGTGTCGATGCGCTGAGTTTCATGATCACCTGTCAATCTCCTGTCATTTCCTTCTCCGTATCCTTCAATGTGTTTTTCATGAGTTGCCTCGAAGCGCTGCATGAGAGCGCACATATAATCATGCCCACCCTTTGTTCTCATCCATCTGGTGCTAAAATTAGTGTGGCAGCCGCTGCCGTTCCAATCTCCAGTAACTGGCTTAGGAGTGATGTTAATGTCTAGACCATGTGTTTCGGCTGTCTTATAAAGAAGATAGCGACTTGCCCATAAATCATCGCATGCCTTAAGAGTGTCTTCGTTAAAACACTGATATTCCCATTGCCCAACTGCCACCTCAGCATTAACTCCTGTAATGTTCATTCCGTGATGAAGACATTCAAACATATGATCCTCGACTAGTTCACGTCCAACAACTTGGTTGCCTCCGACACCACAGTAATAAAGACCCTGTGGTTTAGGATAGCCTCCGTCAGGGAACCCGAGAGGTTTAAAATCTTTGGTAATGAAGTACTCCTGTTCAAAGCCCCACCAGAATGACCGATCTTCGGTGTTGTTCAATGTGTCACGTAGCTTGGCTCTCTGGTTAGTACGATGAGGCGTCCCGTCCGAATTCATTACTTCACACAAAACTAGATGCCTTCTACACCCACTGGTGTACATCCTTACAGGTTTGAGAAGACACTCTGAGTCATTTCCCGGTGCCTGTCGGGTGCTGGAT
>Ga0208030_1000672_pt1 | contig 22617 bp, 34 predicted proteins | sample MalvirDeepMed_M9_FD_184246 | JGI IMG/M metagenome (GOLD analysis project Ga0208030, IMG submission 184246) | Marine viral communities from the Global Malaspina Expedition - Malaspina viral metaG DeepMed_M9 (SPAdes) (version 2) | ecosystem: Environmental > Aquatic > Marine > Oceanic | place...
AATCCAGCTTCAAAAGTTTCTATGAAACTTTTATCTAGTCCATTTGCATTGATAGGAGCAGGCTATTTAACTTACAAAAGTGGATTATTAGACACAGTGGTCAAAGCAGACACGTTGAAAGAGCCTGGCGACGAGACACAAGAAGGTAGCGTCATGGGAGATGTTGCTAAAGGTGCGGGTGCTATTGCTTTAGGAACTGCCATTGTTCATCCAAAGGAAACAGGAGAGTTAGCAAAAAAAGTACTAACAAAAGCAGGAAAAATTTTAGCCAAACCTATAGCTTTGACTGCATTGCCATTTTGGAAAGCAAAACAGGTAATCGGGGAAACAATTAAATCAGTTAAAGAAAAAAAATTACCTGATTACAAGCTAACCGACCCTAACACTTGGATGCACGCTGCATTTTGGAATTGGGCAGTTAAGGAATGGGGTTTAACGAAGACGTTAGACCAATTTTCTAAAGCTAACATTCCGGGGAAAGCAAAAATTTTAAGTCATGTTGTTGCAAGAGGAGGTTTAAATCCAAATCTTGTAAAGTTTATTTCTTCTAAAGTCGCATGGCCGGCAACGGCTGCAGCATCTGTTTATGATGCTTATAAAGATTATCAAAGACGTAAACCTTTCATTGAAGAACAAAAAGAATTAATAGAACAAGGGGTTGTCAAAGAAGAAGAGTTTGATAAGGAAGAGCCTATGTTTGCCATGGGAGGAATAGCGAGTTTACTCAAATGAGGAATCTAGATGAGATCGTTAAGGATATTAAGACTGTGCTGGAAGAGAAAGTTGCCCCGTCCGTTGCGGCACATAATGGTAGTATTGGTTTTATTGACTTTGCCCCCGATACTGGCGTGGCTACTTTAAAACTATCTGGAAGTTGTTCTGGCTGTGCAATGTCGAAAATCACGCTTCAGCGTGGAGTTGAGAATACCTTAAAACACTATGTACCTGAAGTTCAATCAATTGTTGGGAAAGATGATGAGGAAGCAGCGGAACAAGGCTACGAGCCTTATATTCCTAAAGACAAAGAACCAGACTGGGAAAAACTAGTCAGACACAAGTATGAATAAAACACTCGTTAAGAATATGAAGTATGTGAAATGGAGCCAGATTCCTCCTGTCAAAGGCCCTGAGCCTAGAGCCTTGATTAAAGAATCAAAACAGGATAAACCAGTAAGATTGGAGAAGAAAAATGGCAGAAATCGATAAGTCTTTACCGAACGTAAAGCAGACTTTAAAAGTACCGTCGCATCAACAACAACTTGAAATTCAGGCTGAAGCTCAGGCTTCCACGCCAACTCAACCCGAAGTCACGAAGAACGAAGATGGTTCTGCAGAAATTACCTTTGAACCCGGTGCAGTTAATCAAGAGGGCGGTCAGGACCATTACGCCAATTTGGCCGACCTTTTACCTGATTCTGTTTTAGATCCTGTGGGATCAGAACTTTGGAATAATTACGATGAGTATCGTAGATCCAGAAGACAATGGGCTGATTCCTACACGAAAGGATTGGACCTTTTAGGCTTTCAATACAAAGACCGAACACAACCGTTTCAAGGCGCAGCAGGTGCAACGCATCCTGTCCTGGCCGAAGCGGTCACCCAGTTTCAAGCGCAAGCGTATAAAGAATTACTACCTGCCGGAGGACCGGTACGGGCACAGATTTTAGGAAAGATTACAAGACAAAAACAGGATCAAGCGACCAGAGTCAAGGATTTCATGAACTACCAGATTTGTAATGTCATGAAAGAGTACGACTCCGAGTTTGATCAGATGTTATTCTATTTACCCCTTGCAGGCTCAACCTTCAAGAAGGTATACTATGACGATTTACTTGGACGAGCGGTATCAAAGTTTGTTCAAGCGGATGACTTAGTGGTTCCGTATTCCGCTACCTCATTAGAGGATGCGGAAGCCATTTGTCATGTTATTAAAACAACCGAGAACGATTTAAAAAAACAACAGGTCTCAGGATTCTATCGTAACATCGATCTACAGGTTCCCTATAACGAAGAGAGCGAACTCAAGAAAAAAGAACGAGAGCTTGAAGGCATTCGTAAAGGTTGGAATGAAAAGATTTTCACCCTGATCGAATGTCATGTGAATCTGGATCTGGAAGGCTTTGAAGACGTGGGTCAGGATGGTCAACCGACCGGCATTAAGGTTCCTTATATTGTTACCATAGAAAATTCTACGCGAAAAGTTTTATCCATTCGAAGAAATTTTAAACTCGATGATCCATTGAAAAATAAGATTCAATACTTTGTGCATTTTCGATTTCTGCCAGGTCTTGGATTCTATGGTTTTGGACTCATTCATATGATTGGTGGACTCAGCAGAACGGCAACGTCTGCTCTCCGTCAATTATTAGATGCAGGTACGCTCTCCAACTTACCTGCCGGGTTTAAACAGAGAGGCATTCGTGTTCAAAACGATGCTGTCTCGTTACAGCCTGGGGAGTGGCGCGATGTCGACGCTCCCGGCGGTAACATTAAAGATGCGTTTATGCCACTGCCGTATAAAGAACCGTCTCAAACGTTATTACAATTGATGACGATTGTGGTTCAAGCGGGACAACGTTTTGCTTCAATTGCCGATATGCAAGTGGGTGATGGTAATCAACAGGCTGCTGTGGGTACGACTGTGGCTCTTTTAGAAAGAGGATCACGAGTGATGAGTGCCATTCACAAAAGACTCTATGCGGCTTTAAAACAAGAGTTTTCTTTATTGTCGAACGTGTTTGCTACGTACTTGCCTCCAGTCTATCCGTATGATGTGATTGGAGATCAAAAAGAAATTAAACAAGCTGACTTTGATGACAAGATTGATATTATGCCGGTTGCCGATCCCAACATTTTTTCTCAGACTCAACGAATTGCAACAGCGCAAACAGAATTACAACTGGCTCAATCTAATCCACAGATGCATAATCTTTATGAAGCCTATCGAGATATGTACACAGCGATTGGTGTCAAGAATATCGATCAGATTTTACCCCCTCCACCTCCACCGGCTCCTAAGAATCCGGCGATTGAACATATAGATGCGATTGGTGGAAAACCTTTTCAAGCCTTTAGTGGCCAGGATCACAGAGCTCACGTTACTGCTCACATAGCTTTTATGGCAACGAACATGGCACGAAACAATCCCATGGTCATTGCGGCTTTAGAAAAGAATGTCTTCGAGCACATTTCGATGATGGCTCAAGAACAAGTGGAAATGGAATTTAGAGACAAGATTCAAAAGGTTCAACAGATTCAGCAAATGATGACTCAGAATCCTCAGGCTCAACCCGATCCAAGAATTCAAGCGGAAGCTCAGAATCTTCAGTTACAAATTGAAGCACGTAAGGCTCAGTTGATTGCAGAGATGATGGAAGAATTCCTAGTCGAAGAAAAGAAAATTACTTCTCAATTTGATCATGATCCAATTGCTAAATTAAGAGCGAGAGAACTCGATCTAAAGGCGCAAGACAATCAAAGAAAAATGCAAGAAGATGAAAACAGAATTGCGCTTGATCGTATGAAGGCGATGATGAATCAAAATGTTCAAGAAGAGAAGATGGAACAAAATGAAGAGCTCGCTCATTTAAGAGCGGATACCTCTTTAGAAAAACAAGCGATGTCCAACCGAGCGAAAATGCGTTCTGATGTTATGAAACGAAAGGATGTTAAAACGCTGAAAGGACCAAGAAGATAATGCCTTTCCAATCTGAAAAACAAAGACGTTACATGCATGCCAACCTTCCTGACATTGCTAACCGATGGGAAGCAAAATATGGATTGGGTGGAGTCGCTGGATTAAATGCACAGCTCAATAGTCTTCCAGAATACTATCTTCCTAAAAATCAAGGAGGTTTAATCCCTGCTCATCAAGCCGGTATCTATGGTTTGGCTGAAGGAGGAAAAATTATTGAGGGGAAACCTCATCAATTATCTTATATTACACCGGGCGAAGCTCAAACATTACAAAATTTAGGTGGAAGAAAAGTTATGACACCAGAAGGTATCCCTGCTTATCCACCGTGGGATAATCCACCTTCAGCAGGAGGAACTAAAGGAGAAACAACTAGCTCCGATCATGGCGGCCCATCAGGACCTCCAGGTGGAGGAGCAACATCAATGGGAAGTGGTAGAGATTATTCACCACCACCTTCAGATAGACAACCTGGCTTTGAAACATCTAATACAAGAACTACAACCCCAACAAGTGATAGTGGAGGGGATGGACCTGATCCTCATGGAGGAGATTGGGAAGAAGGTTGGTTGAATGAAGATTTAAAAAAAGTAAACGAGATTATAAATGATCCCAATGCAAACAGACGAGACAAAGAACAAGCTTTGGTCTGGAAGGATCAGTTTAATAAACAAATTAGAGAGAGCCAGACACAGGTAGAAAAAGGAAATATTTGGAAAACTATCGGTAATTTGGCTGCTTTATATACTGGAGTGGGTCCCTTATTAGGACTTCAAGCTCCTAAAGCTGTTCAAACGGTAGCCCAATTAAATTCTTTGTATAAAAAAATAGATAACACTATTTCTTTTGGAAAGAAGATAGGGTTGATAAATGAAAATATTACCACAGATGGTATAATTAAGGGGGTAAAAGATCAGGCATTAAACTTTAGCGCTGAACGTAGGAAGAAGATGGATCTTTATAATTCTCTTCCTGCCGGGCATCCTGAAAAAATAGCTTTATCTGTGGAACTAGAAATTGGTAAGAAACCTGAACATCTTAGAGATAATGGAGGAACAGAGGAAACCAGTATCAAAATTGAAAATATTGAAGATGTAAATCAAAAGAAAATGGAACTAGCTTCTTATGAAGCTCGTCAAATACAAGAAAAAGTAGAGAACGCTAAACGAAATGCTTATCTAGCTGCTTTTAGACAAAAGTATTTAATGGGTCCTACGGCTATGGCTGCAGGGGGAGGAAGAGTTCCTGCAGGTTATAATACAGGTGGACTTTCTAATTTATTTAGGTTAAAAAACGTATAGGAGTACAAATTATGAGAAACGATTTCGGAACAAGACCTTATAATGTACGTTTCCCTTATTCAAAGGGAAGCAAGAAACAAGGTTATGATGACAGACTTGATGAATCTTTAGGCGCAAGACGTGGCGCAGAGTCTACAAAGACTCAAAGCTTTAAAGCTCGAAGAGATGAATCTAAAGGCGCTGAAAAAGCTGCAGGTAAAAGAGCTTATTCGGCTGTCGGAACGATGGATAAATAATGCCAGGATCAGAACTTAGAGGAACAGGCAGAGCGGCAACGTATCCTAATTCTAACAAAGGTTATAAAAAAGGTGGTCGTATTAAAGCTGCCAAAGGCTACAACACTGGAAGAGAAAATCTTTTAGAAGAAGTGGGTAGAATTGATGCTGAAAAATCTAACAGAAACCGTAGAGCTGAAAAGAAAAGAGTCGTATCTGAACTTAACAAAGGATACAAAGGCGGCGGTATTATCAAAGGTAACAAAGGAATGGGAGTTGCAAAATAATGTCTAAAGATTGGCAAATAGGTTCTAACTTTGTAAAAGAACCAAAGATTACTAAGGATCCCTGGAATACTAAAAGTGGTTATTCTGAAGCTAAAGAAATTACACCACCTGATATTCATGAATCTCAAACAGTAACCGTTAAAGGTACAAAAACTAGAAAACCCGTTAAAGCAACCTGGTACTAATATGGCCTGGTTTGGTTTAGCAAGAATAGCTCTACAAGCTGGCGCTAAAATTTATTCCAATAGACAAAGAACTAAGATGGCTATGTCTGATGCACAATTAATGCATGCAGAAAAAATGGCTCGAGGTGAGGAAACTTACCAGGGTAAGCTTTTAGAATCCCGAGATAACGATTATAAGGACGAGATAGTTTTGGCGATATTAACGTTGCCCATAATTGTGCTCGCATATGGGGTTTGGTCGAACGATCCGGGCGCTATGGAGAAGATAAACATCTTTTTTGAGCATTTCTCGAATCTGCCAAAATGGTTTACAAATTTATGGATACTTGTAGTTGCCAGCGTTTTTGGTATAAAGGGAACACAGATATTTAGAGGAGGGAAAAAATAATGGCAAAAGACGACAAGTGGATACAAAAAGCCTTCAGTACAATTAAAAAGAAAGGTACAGAAGGTAAATGTACGGGTAAAAAGTATGGCAGTAAAAGCTGTCCTGAAGGTTCTAAAGCTTATAACATGGCTAAAAATTTAAGAAAAATAAATAGAAAATCAGCTGCCGATGGTGGCAGTATCAGTCACGTAGGTGGCTATTCACCGGTCTTAGGAAACAATAGATTTGGTTATCCTAGTGGTGGTGTAGAAGTAAGAACTCCAGCTAAAAGAGGTGGAGCAGCTACTCATGGTTTAGGAAGAGCTTTCATGAAAGGTGGAAAAGTCTAAAAGAAAGAATTATGGACGGAGTCCAATTATTATTTAAACTAAAGAAGTTAGTCGAACTCAGACGCGATGATGTGGTTAATGGCATGATCGGTGGTGTTGACAATTTTGAAAAATATCAATATATGTTAGGTCAGATACGAACGTATCATTATATTTTACAGGAAATCTCTAACCTGCTAAAAAACAAGGAGCCAAATGAAGACGGAAACGTTGTTAAAATTAAAGCCGAAGATCACCCTACCCAAGACTGATCTAGTGGGGTTAAAGAAACCCAAACAAATTACCAAAGAATCAACAAAGCTCCCGCAACCAACAGGTTGGAGAATTCTTATACTTCCTTTTAAAATGGGAGAAAAAACAAGAGGAGGTATTTTAATGGGACAAGAGACATTAGAAAAGCAACAAGTGGCGTCTCAATGTGGAAACGTATTAGCGATGGGTCCTGATTGTTATCGGGACAAAGATCGTTATAAGCAAGGGCCTTGGTGTAAAGTGGGTGACTGGGTTATGTTTGCTCGTTATGCGGGGTCTAGAATAAAAATAGAAGGTGGTGAAGTACGGTTGTTAAATGATGACGAGATCTTGGCAACCATCAAGAATCCAGAGGATATCTTGCATGAATATTAACATAGGAGGAAACTATGCCTGACGAAACAAAAAAGGCTGAAGAAGTCAAAGAAGAAAAAATAATTGATCTCGACACCAGTGGACCGGATGTTGTAGTCACATTACCAGAAGAAAAAGATAAAGCAGTAGTAGAAGTAAAAGAGGAGGTAAAAGATGAAAAACCTATTGAAGAGCCTGTTAAGTCCGATGACGCACCTACGAAATTGGATGAGCCAGTGGATGTTCGAGATAGTAAGGACGAGGAAAAACCTGAGACAGAAGACCAGAAACAAGAACTAGAAGACTATAGCAAAGGCGTAAAAGTACGTATTGCTAAACTAACCAAACGTATGCGTGAAGCAGAACGTCAAAGAGAAGCTGCACTCATCTACGCTAAATCTGTGCAAGGAGAACAAAGATCTCTTAAAGACAGACTCTCTAAATTAGATACGGGTTATGTTAAAGAGATGGAAGATCGAATTACTTCCAGTGTAACTGCCGCTGAAAGCAAACTTAAAAATGCTCGAGAAGCGGGTGATATTAGCGCTGAAGTCATTGCACAAAAAGAAATAGCTAAATTGGGTTATGAAGAAGCAAGACTTGCTGAAATGAAAGTAACTCAAAAGCAACAAGACGAACAACGTAAAACCTTAAGTGAAGGGACAATACCTCAAGCTCCACTTCAACCTACACCGGATGTAAGAGCAACCGAATGGGCACAAAAGAATGCATGGTTTGGCAAAGATAATGCTATGACCTATACCGCTTTTGATATGCACAAAAAGTTAGTTGATGATGAAGGCTACGATCCACAATCAGAAGATTATTACTCTGAATTAGATCGAAGAATAAAGCTTGAATTTCCCAACAAATTTGGTAATACTACAGTACAAACGTCCAGACCTAAACAAACTGTAGCTTCGGCTACGCGAACAGGTTACAGAGATGGACGCAGAACTGTGAAACTCACATCCTCACAAGTAGCAATTGCTAATAAACTGAATGTGCCACTGGAAGAGTATGCGAAACAATTAAATAACGTGAAGGAGACATAAGCATATGGAAAATGATAAAGTGAAAAAAACCCCTCGCGCGTCCGAAACTAGAGCTAAAGAAGCTCGTGAAGTTGTATGGACACCGCCGTCATCTTTAGATGCTCCGCCTGCACCAGATGGATTTAGGCACCGTTGGATAAGATCTGAAAGTCTTGGTTTTGATGACCAAAAAAATATTTCAGGTCGGCTAAGATCTGGGTATGTACTAGTTATGGCTAGTGAATACAAAGATCAAGGTTACCCGGTGGTTGAAACTGGTAAACATACAGGCGTCATTGGAGTTGGTGGGCTGTTGCTGGCCAGAGTGCCCAACGAGATCGCCGAAGCACGTCAAAAATTTTATGCTCAAAAAGCTAAAGACGCTGACGATGCTGTCAAAACAGATCTACTGAGGGATCAGCACCCGAGTATGCCTATCACTGTTGATAGACACTCGACGCAAACCTTCGGTGGTGGTAAGAAATAGTTTATTAACAATTTCTGCAATCAACGAATTTAATTAACCGTCTATATTTTATAGACAACGGAGGAAACAACTATGGCAAATCAAGATGCCGCTTTCGGTCTTAGACCGTTAAAAACAGTTGGTCAACAAGACGATTCCACGGGAATGGCTTCGTATAACATAGAACCTGGTGAAGCGAGTTTAATGTACCAGGGTTCTTTAGTAGGTTCGCTTGCTACAGGAACTGGTTATGTCGATATCATGACTGCTGGTCTGCTTCTTAATCTAGGAGCATTCTGGGGAACATTTTATGTTGATCCAACTACGTTAAAACCTACGTTTAAAAACTACTATCCAGGCTCAATTACACCACCTTCAAGTGGTAAAGTTGAAGCTTTTGTTTATGACAGCCCTTACCAGATGTTTGAAGTTCAATCAGCTGCTACAGGTGCTTCAGATCAAGCCGACATTTTCAAATGTTGTGATCTGGCGTCAAACGGGGGTAGTACTGCAAACGGAGTCTCATCGCTTGAATCTGCTGATACTTTCAGCGCTCAAGCAACATTTAAAGTACTCGGAGTTTCTCGAGATCCAAAAAATAACGAAATCGGATCCGCTAATGTAAATTGGCGTGTGATGATTGACGAACATTTATTGGGCTCAGGATCTGCCGGTGCAGGTTAATAGGAGTATATAAACTATGGCTATATCACGACAACAACTAGTTAAAGAACTAGAACCAGGTTTGAATGCACTATTCGGCCTGGAGTACAAAAGATATGACCAGGAACATAAAGAAATTTATGTAACTGAGTCTTCTGACAGAGCTTTTGAAGAAGAAGTTATGTTATCTGGCTTTGCTAACGCATATGTTAAACCGGAAGGTTCAGCAGTTGCTTACGACAATGCTCAGGAAACATTCACTGCAAGATATACTAACGAAACAGTAGCTCTTGCATTTGCTTTAACTGAAGAAGCAATGGAAGATAACTTGTATGACAGACTCGCGTCTCGTTATACAAAAGCACTAGCTCGATCGATGTCTAATGCAAAACAACTAAAAGCAGTTGTACCTTTAAATCAAGGGTTGCCTACTACAGACAACTATGATTCAGGGGACGCTGTTTCTTTGTTTTCAACAGCACATCCATGTATTGGGCCCGTGTTCTCAAACACGTTAACAACTCAAGCAGACTTAAACGAAACATCGTTAGAGCAAGCAATGATTGACATTGCAGCAATGACTGATGAACGTGGCTTGAAAATTGCAGCTCGAGGAATGAAAATGATTGTTCCACCTGCTAATCAATTTAATTCTGAAAGATTGTTAAAATCTCAAGGAAGAGTTGGAACAGCTGATAATGATATCAATGCTCTGAAAAACATGGGGATGATTCCTCAAGGTTACAGAATAAATCACTATCTAACAGATACTGATTCTTGGTACATCATTACGGACGTTCCTAACGGAATGAAACATTTCGATAGATTACCTATCCAAACTAAAATGGAAGGTGATTTCTCAACTGGAAACGTAAGATACAAAGCTAGAGAAAGATACTCATTTGGAGTATCAGACCCTAGAGGTATCTTTGGCGTTGAAGGTGCTTAATCAATAAATTAGAGATGAGGCGGCCACAAAGTCGCCTCATTTCGACAATACAGTAAGAAATTCTCATATGAAAAACTTCCGAATACAAATTCGATATCATGGTTATTATGCTGATTTTAGCACTATGGCTAAGGACAGTGTTGAAGGTATTGAAAAATCAATCCTTGACAAACTGGGAAAAAATGAGGTAAAGTTCGAATCTGATGGATTCACCAATAAAAAAGGTGGATGGATAACCTATGAGGAGGTTACAAATGACGGAAGACCTGTACACTACGAAACGGTCCTTGGAGTTAGAATGGCAACAAGAGCACCTGAAGGACGGGAAGCATAATATCAGGATGATTGAGATTAATAAAAAAATCCAGGATGTTATTAAAGAAATCATTGCCAAAGAGTTTGAAGCAGACACTCTTCAAACTAAAATAAACGAAGCCAAGCCCGAAGTTTCGATAGCCACTTAAGAGCTATCAAAAATCATACAAATTCACAGGGATACCTTGCGCTATACGCAAATCTGCGTTATAGATTAATTACTATACAATTATTTAATGAATCTAGACGAGTATAGTCGACGGCCTAGAGACTAGATTCACAAACTAGGAGGATTATAATTATGGCAACAACAACGTTTAATGGCTCGGTGAGATCCGAAAAAGGATTTCAACAGGTCAATAAAAACACTTCAACAGGCGCTTATACTGCAAGAACTCTGGGACTAAAACCAGATCTTACTAGTTTAACTGCTACTACTGTTGCAACATCAGCTACATTAACTTATGCGGCTAATACAATCACAGTTAATGACTTTGACGGGGATGCAGCACAAGCTGTTACTTTACCGGCAGCTACGGTAGGAACTATAGTAGTACATTACCAAACAGATGACACAAATGGGGGAACTAATACTCTCACGTTTACATGTGCAGGAAGTGATGTTTATAGAACTGGTTCCAAAGTGGAAAGTAGAACCGCTGGAGCAGCATCAACTATAGATACGTCTACAGCAAGTGAAACGATATTAACGTATACACCTGCGGCGGCAGCAACTAATAGTTTAACTCATGGGTGTTTTATCTATTTCACGTGCTATGAAAAAGGCACTTGGGATTTTGCTTATGATTTCGCTAACGGCGCTACATTTGACACCGGCGCTGCGGCGTGGAGTTAATAAATAAATAAAATAAAGTGAGCTCCTTCGGGAGCTCACGACTAAGGAGATAAAAATTATGACATTTACAAGTGACCAAACAACCGTAACTAAAACTACGGGAGCTGTTACATTAATAAGAGCAGCTAGAACTAGAGTTACTTCTATTCAAGGTAGAGCAGAAGCAGGTTCTGTTTTACTTTTACATGATAGTGCTACGACTGGTGCAACTGCAGCAGGTAATTTAAAAGCTACGTATAAATGGGAAACAGAAGGCATACAACTCTATATTCCTGGCTCGGGTATCGTATTTAAGGATGGCCTTTGTGCTACTTTAACTCAGACAGCTGGAGTAGACGGAAGCGTTACAATGACTATCACTGGAGCCTAGGAGTTTAAATGGCTAACACTACTTCCGGAACAGCAACGTTCGGTAAGAATTTTTCAATTGATGAAATTGTTGAAGAAGCTTTTGAAAGATGTGGCCTTCGGGGAGTTGCTGGTTACCAGTTAAAAACAGCAAGACGATCTTTAAACATTCTTTTTCAAGAATGGTCTAATCGAGGTTTACATTTTTGGGAAGTCGCAGAAACTAATGTCACATTAGTTGCGTCTCAAGCTATTTATACTTTGTATCGCTCTACGGCAGACGGAACCAGCGATGCTGGGGTAACGAATGCTGGGGTTGCGGAAAGTATTTATGGAGTAGAAGACATTCTTCAAATGTCTTATCGAACTAATAGAGGGGCTACAACTCAATCTGATACTCCTTTAACTAAAATTGATAGAGCCAGTTATGCTGCTAATTCAAATCGATTGGCGGAAGGGCAACCTTCAGAATACTGGGTCCAACGATTTATTGATAAAGTCACAATTACTTTATATATTACCCCAAGTTCAACACAGGCAGGAAATTATATACATTTTTGGTATTTAAATAGAATTCAAGATGCAGGAGATTATTTTAATGCTACAGATGTTCCTTATAATTATATTCCGTCTATGTGTTCAGGTTTAGCTTATTACCTGAGTATGAAATATGCACCAGATAGAACACAGAATTTAAAATTATTATATGAAGACGAATTAGTCAGAGCGGAGGCAGCGGATGGTTCTGCGGCAAGTACATTTATTACGCCGAAAACATACTATCCTAATATTTAATTATGGCACGATATGCACAGGGAAAATATGCACTTGCAGTTTCTGACATTAGTGGACAATCTTTTCCATGGAATGAAATGCTTACTCAATGGAATGGTTTATTTGTTCATTATTCTGAATTGGAAACGAAACAACCTCAATTAAATCCTTATCCTCATCAAGCAGATCCTACTGCGCTTGGTAAAGTAAGAGTTCAACAACCTTCTCCAGATGCATTACGTTGGTTAGGATATAATCCTTTTCAAACTTTTGCTGCTGCTTCAGGAATTATAATTGTTAATCAAGCAGATCATCAAAGGACCTATGGAGAAACCGTAAGATTTAGAGGATCTCCTACTACAGGAGGAACCACAGGCACTCTTGATGATGGTGTATTTGTATTTGCTAATATTGCTGATGAAGATGGAATCACTGGAGCTAATATGTGTTTAGCAGCTGGTTATTCTATTGTTCCAGGAAAATATACAAGTGTCACTACGACATTAGCCGCAGCCATTACCGATACAACTACAACAACCGGAATTACTTTAACCAGTTCAACCAATTTTCCAACGACAGGACCCGTAGTTCCTACAGCAACGAATCCGGTGGGAACTCCGACGAATGCAATTTTAGTAGACACAGAAATAATTAGTTACACAGGGATTAGTTCAAATGTTTTAAGCGGAGTAAAACGAGGAGCGAACGGTTCTACAGCTGCTACTCATCTTATTTCTGCAACAACACGTAGTTTAAAAACTCCTAGTGATTACTATTACTTTACAGTTAATACTGACACTGCTACAACTGGAGGAATAAAGTTTGGAGGATATAGTGTATCTTCTGGACCTGTAACTTTAAAAGCGATAGGACCGCAAAGCTAATGGCAACTAATTTTACATATGCAACATTGACGACAGCAATTCAGGATTACACTGAAGTTACGACTGACGTTTTTACATCTACGATCACGGATGGTTTTATTACAGATGCGGAAACTAGGATTTTAAGAGATGTTAATATAGATGCGGATAGAAAATCTCAAACAGGATCTTTAGTCGTAGGTCAAGAATATATTAATGCTCCTGCTGGATGTCTCGCAGTAAGATCGGTTCAAGTTACAGAAGATGATACTTCTCCCAATACTTTAAAATATTTAGAAAAAAGAGATGTCACCTTTTTAAATGAATATAATAATTATGGTTCAGCCGGAACGACTGTAGCTACTGGCAGAGATATACCTAAATATTATGCAATGTTTGGAGGAGCAACAGGGTTTTCAGATACGACCTCTGGCACAATTATGTTTGCTCCGTGTCCTGATAAAACGTATACTTTTCAAGTTAATTATGTGGCTATACCCGGTAGTTTAGTTAATAATATTAGTGGAACGTATTTAAGCAGGAATTTTGCGAATGGCTTGCTTTATGCCTCTTTAGTAGAAGCTTTTGGGTATTTAAAAGGCCCCCAAGATATGTTGACATATTACGAGCAACGATATAATAAAGAGGTAGAGAAGTTCGCGATTGAACAAGTAGGTAGAAGACGAAGAGATGATTATGACGATGGAACCATTCGTATAAAAATTGATTCACCTTCACCTTAAAAGGAATACAAACTATGGCAATAACATCAGCAATTTGTAACAGTTTCAAACAAGAAATTTTAGAGGCGGAACATAATTTTACTGCACCTCCTACTGGAAATACTTTTAATCTGGCACTATACGACAGTGATGCAACTTTAAATAAATCTACAACCGTTTATACAACTTCAGAAGAATTAGCAGATTCAGGAGGCTATACGGCAAAAGGAAACGCTTTAACGAGTGTAACTCCTGTGTTGGATAGTGATACAGCGATTTGCGATTTTGCAAATACGAGCTGGACTTCAGCTTCCTTTACTGCACGGGGTTGTTTAATTTTTAATGATTCACATTCAAGCGACGCTGCAGTTTGTTCCATTGATTTTGGTGGAGACAAGACCGTTACAAGTGGAACTTTCACAGTAGAGTTTCCAGCAGCGGCAGCATCAACAGCGATCATCCAGATAGCGTAAGGAGTTCTTCCTTATGGCTAATACTTGGAATCAAGCCTTAACAACCTGGGGTCAGAATGCTTGGGGAGAACAAGCTGACGTCACTCTTACATTAACCGGTTTATCAGCAACTACAACATTAGGAACTGTTGACGCGTATGTTCAACCTGGTTGGGGTACTCTTGAATGGGGTTACAATGGTTGGGGATCGGTTGACGAAGCAATCGTTAGACCTAGTGGAGTTTCTGCAACTACAACTGTAGGATCATTAAATATAGAGCTTGGAGTTCCTTTAACAGGAGTCTCGGCGACAACTGATGTAGGAGCACCTACTATTGTTGGAGATGTTACTTTTGCATTAACAGGTGTTTCAGCAACTACTGCCGATGGTTCATTAAATATAGAAATTGGAGTTCCTTTAACTGGAGTTTCAGCAACTACTGCCGATGGCACTCCCACTATAAGATCTTATAACACAACAACCTTAACTGGAGTTTCAGCAGAAACGGATCTAGGAGCTCTTCATGTTACTTCTAATCCTACCGTTCAACCGGTTGGAGTTTCAGCAACAACTTCGATAGGTTCAGTGGTTACCATTATTGGAGTTCCATTAACAGGAGTTGCAGCTACGTCAAGCGTAGGAAGTCTTACGATTTCGACCTATACGAATGTAGAATTAACTGGCCAGTCCGCAACTATTGGTCTAGGAACTTTAGGGATTCAACATTTTCAAGATGTTGACACAGGGTCAAATACATCGTATTCTAATGTTGCAACTGGATCAAATACAACGTATACAGACGTAGATACGGAAGCAGCTTAGGAGAAAAACATGCCTTCAACATACACAGATTTAGGAATTCAAAAAATGGCTACCGGTGAAAAAGCCGGTACATGGGGTACATTAACTAATACCAACTGGGATATTATTGAACAGATTGCAGGAGGCTATGTAACACAAGCTTTAACTGATAATGGAACTGTCACTTTAACAAAAAATGATGGAACTACAGGGGCTGTATTAGCGACTCGTGTTATTAAATTAACAGGAACGTTATCTGTTGGAAATGCTATTGTAACGGTACCAGACAGTATTGAAAACTGGTGGCTTGTTAATAATGCGGAAGGCGGAAGTACCTATACCGTTACCTTTAAAACAGTTTCAGGCACAGGAATTACTTGGGCTGCAGGTGTTACAGGAACAAAATTACTTTATACCGATGGAACAAATGTTTTAGATGCGAGTGCTGATTTTGGATCAGTAGCAGGATCTACAACAGAAGTTCAATATAATAATGCAGGAGCTTTCGGGGGGGATGCGAATCTAACTTGGGTTGCTGCAGATGGTTTAAATATCGGATCACAGAAAGAATTAAGATTACAAGACACTTCAGGAGGACAGTACTTTGGAATGAAAGCATCAGGTACAACGACATCTTATACAATAACGTTGCCGGCGGCCGTTGCTACTGCTAATGATCAAATTTTAACATCAACAACAGGTGGTGTTTTATCATGGGTGGATAACTCAGGTGGAACATCATGGCAAGCAGTAGAAACAGGAGCAACTATGACTGCTGTTGCTGGAGAAGGATATTTTATTGATACAACTTCAAATGCTTGTAATGTAACCTTACCCGCAGGAACGCTGGGCGATGAAGTTACTCTAGTAGATTATGCAGGAACATTTGATTCAAATGCTTTAACAGTCACTCCAGATAGTGGAGAAAAAATTCAAGGCGGTTCAGCCGATGCTACATTAACATCTAGTGTTGAACGTTCAGCTTTTACCCTAGCTTATTCAGGAGCGGCACAAGGTTGGCTATTAAAGGATAAATAATACATGGCTACTTATAAAGGTATACAGGGTTATTCAGTTCAAAGTTTAGCATCTGATCCTCCCGCTGAACAATCAGTGGGACAACTTTGGTATAATTCTGCTAGTAATGTTTGGAAATTAGCCACTCAAGGTACAGCAGCGTGGGCTTCGGCGCCGGCCAGAGTAACTGGCACAAATTCAGGAGCTGGTTGCGGTACTCAAAGTGCCATGGTTACTTTTGGAGGTAATGCTGCCCCGAGTTATAGCACTTCAGGAATTACGCAAACCTATAATGGTACTTCCTGGTCTGTTTCGCCAGTCACTATAACCGCACGTTATTTAATGGCTGGATTTGGAACATCGACTGCAGCAATATGTGCAGGAGGTGCGGCTCCAACAACAGGAGCGACTGAAGAATTTGATGGATCTAGCTGGACGGCAGTTAATGCTTTAAATAATTTATGTTCTCATACAGCGGGATGTGGAACAAGTACGGCTGGAATAAAAACTGGAGGAGATACTCCTCCCAAAAGCCCAAACCTCAGCGGAAATTCAGAAAAATGGAATGGAACATCTTGGACAGAAGTCACTGGCTTCACTAGTGGCAGAACAAATATGGCAACAGGAGGTACTCAAGATTCATGTTTAGTTATGGGAGGTACTCAAGTTCCTGCTCATTTGGGTTTTGTTGAGGAATATAATGGAACGTCTTGGTCAGAAAAAGCCGATCTTCTTACGGACCGTTCTCACGTTGGATGTTCTGCTAACGGGACAGTTACCTCTATGATTCTTATTGCAGGATCACTACAACCTCCTGCAGCTGCCCAAGCTCTAACTGAATCATGGAATGGAACTTCGTGGACAGAGGTAGCTGATTTAGCAAGCGCTAATAATTATAATGTAGGTGGAGGAACTTCAACTGCAGCTATTAATGTGGCGGGAGCTCCGAACCCTGTTAATACTGTAGTAGAAGAATACAATGACCCATTTTATTCAATCAAAACGGTGACAACAAGTTAAAAATGAATTATAAAAAATAAAAGGAGGAAACTATGGCAAACTTATATTGTACAGCGACTAACACAGGGAAAGGGTTCTTTACGCATCAAGATCGTAATGACTTTTATCTGTCTGGTCATGCTGGCGATGTCTGGGTTGTAGGGGATAATAGTAAAGGGTCTGCTTGGATTAGCCGAGTCAATGGTACTTCTAAAACAAAAGTAGAAGCACAAGCTATTGTTGATGCGCAGATTGCAACAGATGAAGCAGTATGGAATGCACTACCGGCAGGGCGGAAAGAATTTAATCCACCACCTAGTCCAGATCCATTACCTTAGGAATTAACTATGGCTACTTACACAGGCATTAAAGGTTTTAAAGTTCAGAGCCTAGCTTCTGATCCTACTACTGATATAGAAGGACAAATTTGGTATAATACAGCTAGCAGTGCTTTAAAATATACTGGCCCTGGAACAGGCGCTTGGACTACCGGAGGAAATATGGCAACTACTCGTATAACAACCGCAGCAGGTGGAACTCAATCTGCATCTTTTGCCGGTGGCGGCGGAAACCATACGGGTGGTACTGCCACTGAAGAATATGATGGAAGTACTTGGGGCTCCGGAGGAGCAATGCCTACAGCACTTTCTGCTGCTGGTGGAGCAGGAACAATAGCAGCAGGTTTAAGTTTTGGAGGGTATGCTCCTACTCCAGTACCTAGTCCAAACACGAATCTATGTTTTGAATATGATGGATCAACCTGGACTGCAGGTGGATCTCTAAACACGGAACGGGCTGCTGGAGCAGGTTTTGGAACTCAAACGGCGGCGATGTATTCTGGAGGTCAAGGAGATGCAGTACCAACACCCGCGCCAACTTCTAATGAAGAATATAATGGAGTAGGTTGGACTATTACAGGTATTATGAATCAAGCCGCACAACTAGGTGCAGCTTGTGGAACAACCACAGCAGGACTTTATGCTGGATATTCTCCAGCGACTCCGACTCAAACTTGTACCTGGAATGGAACATCCTGGACTCAAGTTTCCCCGGGAGCTTTTTCAGTTGATATGTATAACGTAAATATGTTTGGAACAACATCTTCTGCACTTAGATGTAGTGGATTGCCTCCAGGTACTGATACAGCTCCCAACCTGAAATCAGTCGACGAGTGGGACGGTTCAACTTGGACTGCAACGACATCTAAGACTTATGGAGGGGCGGCAGGAAATGGAACAGGAACTACAACGTTAGGACTATCTTTTGGAGGATATAATCCTCTTAACAACCCTCCTTCTTATTATACAGATGCAAATAAAACAGAAGAATGGGCTAAACCAGTCTTTGCAACTAAAACGGTAACGGTGAGCTAATGGCAACTTATATAGCAGTAAAAGGAATTACAATACAAGTAATTGCAGGGGATCCAGCAAATCCTGCAGAAGGACAGGTTTGGTTCAATAGTACAAGCGGAACTTTAAAGGGATATAACGGTACATCAAACGTAACCTTTACAGCTTCATAAAATTAATATATAATAGAGAAAGAATGAATAAAGGAAAACGTAATATTCAACCGCACGCTGATAAGGAAGTCAAACACCTTATGGTTTTATTGGATAAGTCTCAGGCATCCGAATTTAAAAAGATGGTTCCAGAGCTTCAGGATACTTGGGTCAAGAAACAAATGTTTAGAACAGAAACTGAAATGCGTTTCTCAGTTTTATCGGATAATAAATATGGAACCAATGCTGCTAAGTATTGGCAATCAGTTCGTGAACAAAATACCCATTTTGAAAACTTGATGGGTCTTTCATTTGAATATCGAAAGAACGATGTTGAGATTGAAAAGATTCAAAGGGACATTAAAAAAGAAAAAGACCCTTTAGAAAAAGAACTGGAACAAATTAAATTAGAAGAAAAACTTTATGCCCGAGCAAATATGGAACTTGTAGCTAAAGCAAGAATGAAAGAGATTTCAACCTGGTCTAAACTCAAAAAAGAATTTCACGATGGCAAGTTTGATGATCGAGATGTGAACACGCATCAAGCGGAATCGTACATGCATCAACTCGAACAGAAGAAATTAACTTTAACGCAGGGTACTTCACAGCCTGAAGTGTTTAATGTCCTAGGTCAATTGGAAACTTTAAAAAGAGTTAGAAAATCAGGAGAACTTCTACCTAAAGGCAAGAACAAAAAACAAATAAAGAAATAAAATGCAATTCGAGATGCAATTTGAGTCTGTATTTTTAGGACAATCGGTTATAAAATATCAGGTTCCTCTTGAAATTTTTGTTGGACTCAACGAAATTTACGAACATAATAAAAAACATCTACCCAACGCCAATAAACAACTCGCTGGAAAGATTCCCGATGAAGCTTCTCTTTTTTATTCTGGGCCTCCTAACAATAAAATGCGGTCGCATAGTTATATATCAGAAGATATTTTGAAATGGTTCTATTCTATTTTTGATCATTATTTAGAATGGAATAAGATTCAAGAATATAAAATGGACATTAACTCCATCTGGGTCAATGAAATGAAAGCAGGAGACTATAATCCAGTTCACATTCATCAAGGAAAACTCTTCACTGGACTTTCTTCCGTAATGATTCTTAAACTTCCCAAGGATATGGGACCTGAACTCGCTCGTCCTGATCAACCGATGAACGGGCAACTGCAAATATTAGGAAATGTTAGTGGTCAGTTTGTGACTTCTGATTATTCACCTAAAATGAAGATTGGAGATTTTTATATCTTTCCCTATGATATGAGACATGTCGTTTATCCCATGACGAATAAAAAAGCAAAAAGAAGAACACTGGTTTGTAATGTTGATGTCGCATATCACCCTGTTAAATCAAGGACGGCTCAATGATAACAGAACCTAAATGGAAATCTTTACTGGCCAATACTATTGGTCCTTTGTTCACTCCTCAACAGTGTCAGGACATTATTGATATGGGTCATCAGCAAAAAGCAGAAAACGCTAAAGTAGGAACTTCTAAAAAAGAAGGTGCTTATGATACCAAAAAACGAATCACGACCATCAGTTGGATTCCTTTTACAGCACTACCCGATATGTATAAAATGATTGAACGCAGTATGCTTCAAGCCAACGGAAATCATTTTGGTTATGAGGGCATGCAACTTACCGAGCCAGCTCAATTTACCGAATATCCTAAAGGAGGGTTTTATGATTGGCATATGGATGCTGATGTCAGCGGTCAGTATGAACCTCCCGTTAGAAAAATATCAATGACAATTTTACTTTCTCCTGCGAATGAATTTGAAGGAGGGGATCTAGAATTTATGACTCACGGTAATAAACCTCCTCAGCTCTTACAGGGACAAGCCATTTTCTTTTGTAGTATGATTCGTCACCGGGTGGCTAAAGTTAAGAAAGGTGTCCGACGCTCTTTAGTAATGTGGTTCGGAGGCCCTCCGTTTAAATGAACCGAGAAATTTTATTTCCGACTCCTGTCTATATGAAGATGGTGAAGGATCCTCAAAAATTAAATAAATATTTATTCCCCCTGATTAAAGCCTGGAGTAAAAAAGATAAGGGTGAAACCAAAACAAATGCGGGAGGAGGTTGGCACAGTCCCACCGATATGAATTTTAAAGACGAGTATAAACCCTTGACTGATGAACTCTTTAGTATGCAAGATGAAATTTTTAAAGATTATGGTATGGAACCTAAACCAGGACTCGGTAATATGTGGGCGAACATTAATTATCCAGGTGCTTATAACAAACAACACATTCATCCTAATTCTCAATGGTCGGGTGTTTATTATGTAAAAGTCCCTAAAAATTCAGGAAATTTATTTGTAGAAGATCCAAGACCTGGACCTAATATTATACTTCCTCGAAGAGTTAAAGGAATACCCAGGGCCTTATGGCGCGTGGTGATCTATCCAGCAATCGCAGGACAAATGATTATGTTTCCCGCATGGCTCCCTCATGGTGTAGAAATAAATGAATCCAAAGAAAAAGGAGAAAAAAGCTGGCGCGTGTCGGTTTCTTTTAATTTTATTCAGGTGGATAAATGATCCAAACTATTTATGCAAAATTACCCCGAGAAAAGATTACTTATTTAGAACGTGCTGAATTTATGAATGGCCAAGAGCAATCTTTTCGGGATGCTTTAACAGCCTCGATGTCCAAACATGGATTTAGAGATCCTGTTTATTGTTGGTATCATAGTAAGAATTGGAAAGATAAAATAAAAGTTATTGTGGGCAACAATCGTATGGTAGTAGCCAAAGAATTAAATATCCCAATTGTTCCAGCTGTTATTACAAATTTTAAAGCGGATCAGTTTCCTCTAGAAGGAAAGATTCTAACTACAGATGAAGAGGTAAAGGCCTTATTTTATTTACCTAAAAAACTTCATGTCAGACGAGATGAGAATGGGGATATTGATCAAGTCACACCGGCTTATTTTCCAACGGTAAAACAACACTATGTTTAAAACAAAAAAATATCAAGTCATACGTGGAGCGCTTTCCAAAGAGCTAGCAAATTTTATCTTTAATTATATGATGCTGCAGCGAGATGCTGTGGATTGGATGGTGAAAAATAATAAAGTTAATGCTTACAATCCCTTTGCTGGGACTCGTGCAGATAGACAAGTACCCGGGGTCTATTCTAAATATGGCGATTGGATTATGGAAACTTTACTCATGTACATGATTCCTATTATGAAAACTAAAACAGGAATGGATTTGGTTCCAACGTATTCGTACACCCGACTCTATGAAAAAGGAAATATTCTCAGACGGCACAAGGATCGACCGAGCTGTGAAATTTCTACAACCCTCCATCTAGGAGGGGATGAATGGCCTATCTTTCTAGACCCAACAGGGGGTAACTTTGTTATTGATGAAGATAAACAAACCATTAAACCTGGAGCTCCGAAAGGAATCCGCGTGGATTTAAAAGTAGGAGATATGCTGATTTATTCAGGTTGTGAACTCGAGCACTGGCGTGAACCTTTTGAAGGAACCGTGTGTTCTCAAGTCTTTCTACATTATAACCATGCCAACGGTCCATTTGCCAAGACGAATCTCTTTGATAAACGCCCCATGCTAGGTGTAAGGAGTTGATTCCTATTAAGATGTAGTATATTTGTAATAGAAACGGAATTTTCTATGTTACATAAAATCAGACTTAAACCTGGACTGGATAAACAATCTTCCGATACAGGAGCTGAAGGGAAATGGGTTAATGCAGATTATGCTCGTTTTCGTTATGGCTTTCCTGAAAAAATAGGAGGATGGTCTCAACTCGTTGCAGATAATTTAATCGGAGCTGGACGTGATCAACATACCTGGGTCGATTTAG
>Ga0208030_1000674_pt1 | contig 22603 bp, 12 predicted proteins | sample MalvirDeepMed_M9_FD_184246 | JGI IMG/M metagenome (GOLD analysis project Ga0208030, IMG submission 184246) | Marine viral communities from the Global Malaspina Expedition - Malaspina viral metaG DeepMed_M9 (SPAdes) (version 2) | ecosystem: Environmental > Aquatic > Marine > Oceanic | place...
CTTTGCTTGATTGTTCCTTGTCTGGACTTGGATTTAATACAGTATGCGAGGTAGAGCCTGAGGAAGAAAAAGAAATTATACGATTGGTGTATGGCCCCCCTGTAGCTAAAGAAGGTCAATTCATTATTTCTAATGATGGGTTGTATTATGATTCACAAACTCCTCAGGCCAGTGGTGTTGTACAGGTTCTTGAGCATTTAAATAAAAGCAAATCCAATGTTCCTATTGAGGATAGATGGAGGTTTGAGCATGATGCTAACTTAGGAGGCAAGGGAGTTCCAATGTCTTCTAAGTCGGTTAGATACTATGTAGATACTTTATTTGATCCTACAATTATAGATGAGACTGGCGCTCTAAGGGCTTATTACGAAAAAGACCATTATTTGAAGACATTAGAATCTCAAAAAACAAAAAGGGTTTATGACCTTTCTTCTCATATTGAGGAATTTGAACAGGGTGGAGCGTCCACTGCAATAATACAAAATACAAAACAAAGCGTATACTCAGAAATATCTTTATTTACACATAGAATAAATAAACGAAAAAAACAAATAGAGTTAGCAGTTAAAATGCCAACTATCTATGGAAGTGGGCCTTTGTTTAGTCCAGGCGAAGTTCCAGTTAATGATTTTTCATATTTACAACAATTTAATTTTGCTAATGATATCCATAAACAAAAAGCTTTGGTTTTGGATCAAGCAGATGTTACTGGTGTAGTTAGTCCTATTGTCCCTAAGTATGTTGTAAGTAAACAAAAGGATGAAGTTGAGAATATGGAGCATTTATTTGTTGCTGATATAGGGAGAGGAGAAATTTTATATTCTAATTCTGCATCTAGCACAGTGGCTCCGAAGCTACATCTTACAAGTAGGATATCTACCAATGGTTTATTTGCAGTATATAATTTCCTTGAGTCTAATATAGTCGCGACTTCTTCTAGCGAATTTAATGTTACTAATTGTGCGGTAGAAGAGGTTTATAATAATGCTCAACTTTTAGGTAATCATACTTCTTCTGTATTTGTGTCAGGTCTAAGTATTCCATATTTAAGAGGCGTAACACAACAAATAGAAGAGCATCCTTTTTATGCATCTAGTCTAGGTAGCGTAGTTAGATTACCGGAAACTCAAGAGTTTGATGATTTAACATATAAAATAGAAGGATTTACTTTTGAATCATGGATGTATGTTCCTGATTTAACTAATGTGAGTAGAGGATGGACGGATAATTCGGCATCTTCATTATATCGTTTAGTATTAGCTAATGAGAATACAGGTTTAGATCCAGGGATTACAGCCCAAACAGACCCAGAACGTATAGATATAGATTTAGGAGATGCGGCAACTAAGGGGATGATAATGGGTTTCACTAGAGATAGGCGGCTCACCAAAAGTTTAGAGTATTCTATTAATAATCACGATAATCTTCCTACTTCTAGTTTAGCGTTTTTTGCTGCCCCAACGCAAGCTATTAATAATGCTTCGGCTGCACTTATTCATAATGGATGCTCTCATGATGTTACTCCAAATTGGTATTCTTTTACTGTAGATGCGAGTACTGTAAATTCTAAGGGACAAGCTCTTTTATTGTCTGGTACTAATCAATTTATTTTAGCGTCTTTAGTTGTTGAGCCTGTAAAAGATAAAATAAGTTTATATGTAAATGGAGATCTCCTTACGACTTCTTCTCTAGAATCTTCTTACGGTAGAGATAAATATAATACGCCTTCCGTCCCTTCGTTTAAAAAAGCAACTAGCTTTAGTTATTCAGGAACTAATGTAGGGACTTCCGCTACGGCAGAAATAACTGAAGGTCCTAGATTAGGATCCTATTTTACTCCTACGTTACTAGGAGGAGGCTATACTGATGGTATCGCTGGGACGGGCTTTATGGGCAATGAAACTTTTGGAGCTATCAGTGGCTTAAGAGGATACTTAGGAAGTGTAAAATTTTATGATAGAGCTTTAACGGATGGAGAAGTGGAAACTAATTATAATGCTCAAAAAGAGGTATTTGAAAATATAAGTACACCCAGCACGTATACGGAGGATGGATCATAATGGCTTTAAATACAGATACTACAGTGTATGGAGTACATCCTCCTATAGATATAAGAAAAAAGGCTGCCGCTAGTACCAAGAGAGTGTATGGATTATCGTATCCTCTGACTGCTAACTTGAATGCAGGGTATTTTAGTAAAGAGACAGGTAAGTCTTTAGTTAGAAATAATTTAACGCAATTATTAACTACCAATCTAGGAGAGCGGATATTACTTCCAGGATATGGGGTAAATTTAAGGAAGTATTTATTTCAGCCTATGGATGAGACTTTATTTGAAGCTATTAAAAACGAAATATTAGCTGCCATAGCTAAATATGCTACGAACGTTAAAGTTATAAAAATAGGAGTATATTCATTAGATGAGTATGGTGTTGAAGGCTTGCAAGCTATGCAAATAAAATTAAGTGTACAAATTAAAGAATCTGAAAACACTACATTTGAAGTTGGAGTTAAAATAGGATAATGGCATTTACAGGCGAAGTGAAATCTGATTTTATGAAGGATGTGATAATTCCTTTAGAGAAACGACCATCAGTAATAAATTATGCAGCTACTGATTTCTTATCAGTAAGGGATTCTTTAATTGATTATATTAAAGCTGTATATCCTTTAGAGTATGAGAACTTTTCTGAATCTGATTTAGGGGTTATGTTGATAGAGATTGTTGCTTATATGGGTTCTGTGTTTTCTTTAAAGGCTGATATGTTAGCAAACGAAAATTATTTACAAACTGCCAAGCTAAGAAAAAATGTTAAAAAGTTATTAGAGTTGATAGGAGTAAGGATGAAAGGTCCAATTTCTGCTGCTGCTAATGCAAAAATTACGTGGCCTTGGGAGCCTGGAGGGACCGCTCCTTATGTACCTACTCCTGGAACCCTTCACGATATAATTGTACCTCCACACAGCAGAGTTATTACTATCACATCCCCTGAGGATGGATCGCAGATTTCTTATACGTTATATAAAGTTTTACCCAATGGTAAAGTTGATAATGCTAATACTAATGGTAATATGACCATAACAGGTGCAGAGGCTGAAGGATCTGTGAGTGGGATACACACTAACTTAGTTTTCTTAGAAGGGTCGTTAGTATCACAAGCTGGCGGATTTACCTCTACGGAAAAGTCTAAAGTAATTTCTTTAGCTAATAGCCCAATTGTAGAAGGAAGTATTAATGTTTTTGTAGAAGGAGACTCGACTACAAGTGGAACTTATAGATATGTTGATAATTTGTTTTCAGCCTCGGGTGATGGGGATAAAGTATTTCAGATAAGTACAGATGATGAGTTTAAAGCCAATGTAATATTTGGAGATAATACAGTTGGGCAATCTCCAAATATGGGGGATACTTATTTTGTAACGTATAGAGTAGGGGGAGGCTCTAGAGGGAATATTAGAAATGGAGTTATTAATACGCAGGTTGTAGGTACTGTAAATGAGGTATTGTATACAGGACAGCTTACTAATATTTCAATAGGTACGGGTGGAGCCGACGCAGAAACTGTAGCACATGCTAAGAGATATGCTCCTCTTACTTTTAGACGCCAAGATAGGTTAGTTACTTTGCCAGATTTTGAATCTTTCGCTAATACGTATATTAGTCCTTATGGATCCGTAGGTAAGGCAACAGTTGTAACTAGAGAAGGTTTCAGTTCTGCAAATATAATTGATGTTTACATATTGGAGAAGGCTAGTGATTTACAACTAAGAAGAGCAACTCCTGAGTTTAAAACCTCTATACTTACTGCTATGAATCAAAAGAAGATGTTGACTGATGAATTGGTGATCGTTGATGGTCTGATAAGAACTCTTGATTTAGTTATGACTATAAGAATTGAACAAGAACTTAAACGTCAAGAGCCTGATATTTTGGCATTAGTGCGTGGTAAAGTGTTTGATTATTTCTTTGTTGATAATAGAGAATTCGGTCAAAACTTTATATTACAGGATTTGGTTAGGTCTGTTCATGATATTGATTTGGTTAGGTTTGCTACCATAGATAATTTAAGTGAAGATGTAAGTATTGAACATAATGAAGTTATTCAATTGAATAATTTAACAATTAATGTTGTGACAATATAAATGGTATCCCAAGGTATTAATCCTAATAGCCCTAATAGTCGTAATTTCTATAAAAGAAATTATGTAGACGCTGTGGAATTAATCACTCCTGATATCTATATCCAGGCTGATATTGATGCTAGTGGATATGAGACTAATGTAACAGATGTAGTTATTAATTCTCATTTAAAAGTTGCTAATTATATGTCCTCTCCAGTAAGTGGACTAAATGTGTCAGCAATTCCTGATTCTTCTTATTCCGCCCTAGACAATATTTCAGGGTTATCGCAATATTTTGTACAACGAAATAATTTAACAAAGATCACTCCTCAAAGTTTTGAGAGGGATTTATTGCAACCTCTTGGCAAATCTCTGTTAGATTTTAATACAAGTTCTGATTTTTATAATTATTTATCTTCAACATTATTACCTCTAGTAAGTAATTATGATCCTCCTAACATTCTTGATAGGACAGTAAGTGCTTATTCTAATACTGCTTCTGGAACTCATATACACTTTATAAATTCTTTATCTTGGTTGTACTTTCTTAATTTAAGTGGCGACGGTAGAGGTTTTACATATGAGCCTTCTTCCATTGTTGCAAGTGCCCTAACAGATATGACTTATAAGGGCAAGGATATAAATTTAAATGATGGCATAAAAGCTCTTACTGATTTTATATTCTTGAATTATGAAACTTGTGCAGCTTGGCAATCTCATAAGTTAATTCCAGATGATTTTCTTCCTTCGGGACTTATGGCTTCTTCACTATCCGGTCCGGGGACTAGCGGTTTACAACAATTAGAAAAATTAAAAACTATTGTTGATGTTATTTATTCTCCTTATTACAGCAACAGGCAAGACACTAAGGTAAGCGAAGCATTTGATAGTTATATTAGTGATGAAACTTTATTAACTTCTTTGGAGGTTAAGGGGCCTTTTCACAGATTGTTAAAAGCTTTTTCTTATTCTATGTTTGATAGACTAGAAGAAGCAGAGGTTATAAATTTATTATATGATATTGATGAGTGTCCTCGGGAGTTTCTTCCACATATAGGTAAATTGATAGGATGGAAAATATATGGTACTGATGAGGTTAGGCAGAGGCTACAACTTAAAAATGCGGTTAATATATATAAGCAAACAGGAACTAAAGAATCCATACAGAGAGCAGTAAATTCCTTATTTTCAGAAGAGGTTTTTGATGTTTCAGCAAATATTCATGAGTTATGGGAATCCTATATTCCTAATCTCATATATTATGCTTTATCAACTGAGTCCCCATTATTTAAAGACTTTACTACTTGGACACATGAAGTAGCTACAGAAAAAGGAGTTACAGTTAACGGAAGAACAACATACTCTACAAGTAGTATGGATGATAATGTAAGGGCAGCGGTTGACAATATATTATTATATTTGGTTTGTCTACATCCTGAAGTTTTTAGATTAGGAGGAGAGAAATTTCCTTTACTTGTATTATCTGGTAATATTGCTACCCCACCTGTGAGAGGTCCGTTAAAATTACCTATGCAGGCGGGTCCGTTGATTCCAGGAGTAAGTGTCTTTGTAGAGGATCCAAATTTTTCGTTTAATTACAGAAATAGAATTTTCCCAATCCCTCCTTGGGAGAAAATTAGTTATTATACTCAATGTGAGGTTACTAATAATTTCCTTGATGACTTATATGATTTCTTAATTTGCTTTGGGGTTCCTGAAAGTTTTTCTAATAAAGTTACAGAATATATTAAAAATAATACGCTAAGATCTTTTGATAGTTTTAGAGATGATAATGGGTGGCTGATGTTTACCTCTGGAGTTAACGATCCTCCTAATTTGGCGACTCTTCTACAAGATCCAACTTCATATAAAATTGATATGCTAAGTTTGTGGAGTGGTAAATCATCCCACTTTAAGTTTATAATGGAGGCAGATAGTTTTGATTTTTCAAAAAGTACATTTACTCATGATGGAAAATGGGCTCCCGCTTATGCAGCTAGGGTGACTAAGGATTTCGCTCCCGCACACTCTATACCCTTATCAAGACTTGAAGCTTCTGGAATAGATGACTATATAACAAGTTCTACTGCTAAATGGATTATTAACCCCAGTAAGGCAGAAAGCTATGAAGGATCTGGATTTACACTAATAGAAAGTCCAACGGGAGGATTAGACAAAAGTGCTTATCCATACGCTTTAGCGGCTGCGGCGGTTTCGGCAGTGCATATTGATGGATGGAGAAGAGGAGGACGAAATGCCGCCGGAAGGCAAATATTGCGTAGTGATGTTAATAAAGTACATTTAATTCATAGTGGCATAGTACGAGAGCCTGCCGTTTCGGAAAATGCTAATGGGGTTGGAGGAGTGGTTGAGGTTGGCAGAAATACGATAAGAAGGCGCAATTATAAAAATCTGTTACCTACAAAAGGGTATTATGATCGTACTGGTTTTAATATGCCTATATCTTGGGACTCCTCCACCATTGAATATAGTTATTTAGGTGGCGGTAATCATGATACTGATATCACTGGATCGGGTTTTGGATTTTTACCTTTAGGGCTAATAGCATCGGCTGGGTATTACGCTCCTATTGATGATTATATGAATTTACCATTGGTGTACAAGAAATGTGAACATTTAAATTCTCCAAATATTTTTAGCGGTGTTGTAACTTCATCAACTTTCCCCTGTAGAGGATTAAGTGCGTTAGGGGCGGATGGAAAACATACGCAATATAGAACATCTCCTGCAAATTATGTAGATAGAGGTCAAACCTCGGATATTGTGGCTACTATGCACGCTATCCAAGAAAGGCGTAAATTAGAAAAAGCCAGATATTACGTTAGTTCTAATTTTGATTCTTTTTCTAATAACTATGATCAATTTAATCCTGAATTAAGTTTTTCCAATAGCTCTACAGAGTCTGACGGGTGGTTCCCAGATGCAATAAGTGATTACCATAATTATGAATTCGGAAGAGGATTACATCAAGTATATGATTTTTATACTGATAATTTTAATCGTCACGGTATAAATTTAATTAATGCAGATCAAGAAGGTGGTCCTTTAATTCATGCACATTTATATGGTAATGGGTTATTTAATGGAAACTTTGAAGTTACAGGACCTTATAGTACCCTACATGGAAATCCATTAATTGCTTCCTCTATTCCTGAAGTATCTTCTCTTAATTTATCACATCCTATGTTTTCTGGAGTATCTTCTAATGGGGAATGGACGGGATCTTTTTACGGAAGTCATATTGTTTCGGCTGGTAGTTTAATAGCATCTTCTACGTCTCAGAGGAGGATGCAGGCTGAAATACGTAATAAAAATATTTTAAGTGGAGTAGAGTTAATTCATGTTAGTGGCGCAGATACTAGAAATAGCTTTGAACTTTATAACATAGCTCCTTCTTTGTATAGAAATAATAGGGGAAAAAATTATTATATTTCTAATACTTTAATAAAATTAAAATCAATTAAAGGTTTATCACGTTTACGGTTGTCTGTTAAGGAAGCTAGTGGGTTAGGGGCTTATTCTTCCTATTACCCTAGAAATGATAATGTGCTGTCTCCTGACCATAAGTACAGATTGAACATTCGTTATCTAGGCGGCACTGAGGATGGAAGAATCTTTGGGGGTGTCAAGGTAGGAGCTTGGATACATACGGAAATTGAAAATGACACTTTTTGGTCGTATACCCGTGCTAACAAGTGGGAGAAAGCTGATACAAGTTCTATTAGTGAGGATTATATACTAAACAATTCTTATTATCATATACAGCCGACTACTAAACATACTCAAGTATTAGGAAGATGTGGTAAGGTTAGTTTGTTAAATTCTACTACTTCTAGTAATCCCTCAATAATTTCTGAATTTATTGAGGATGATTATTCTACTTTGGAAGTTGAATTTCATACGTTTAATAAGGGTCTTCAGAGGCGTGAATTAGGAGATGAGCCATATGGTATTCATTTTTCCGAAAGACCAAAATCTATTAGTGAAGATTTAAAGCAAAGACAGAAAACTATAGGAGACTTACACACAGAAAATCAAAATTATGTAATTGAATTTTTTATGGTTCCTGATAATGATCTTACTAAGTTTGTTCTTGTGGATCATATTGGTCTATTAGATAGAACATTAAGTGAGAAAATAACATATGATGTTAGTGGTGATTGGCATCCTGCTCCATTCTCTATTCTAAGGCGAGGGAATAAATATTTAAATCCTACGGAGGATACCTATACTCCTGAGGATATTAGAACTATATTTAATTTCTTTAACTCTACCGTAGGAGCAAATCATTTTTCTCCTTATGCATCAAGGGTAGCATTAGAAACTAGTGGAACATATGGCACAAGTGGAGGTGGTAGATTGAGTTATAGACAGCAACCTGAATATTATACATATACTAAGGATACCACCTATAATAACTTTACTGAATTAAAGATAGAAGACTAATGAAAATCAGAGGAAAAGTAGAAGTATACACAGACTATGGTACTAAAGACCAGAAACTTGTGTCTGAAGATAATAATGTCGTAGTAGATGGGGCTGGCGAGATCATTGTTGATATGCTAACCACGACTCCTAGTTTGTCTGGCATACCTTCTGCTTCTGCTATTCTTGATACTTCTAACTATACTATTCAAGCTATGACTTTCGGTAAAGATGAAGAAGGGTATAAACGTCATGCTCATACTGATACTTGGAGCGGGATTGATTATTCGTTTTCTAAAGGATTTTCAGGAAGTTACCCTGCTGGCGGATCACTTTATAAACCTTATCTTTTTTCAGGAGCAATGGTGTTTGTTTCTGCTAATGATAATCCAGGAGGAGGGGTGAGTAGTTATTTTCCAAGTGGTTCTAGGTATAACATACTTCCAAGGGCTCCTGTCCCTACTGATACAAAGTTAGAATTAAATTCTAATCCTATATGGGCAGAAACTTATATATCTGCAAATAATTATTATGCTGATTCATGGCCGCGTAATGTCCCTGGATTTACAGCTTTTGGAGGACCTTCTATAAATAAAGGACATAATGTAAATGCTTTGTTAAATGAAGCCTCGGCAGGGTTTTGGCCTTACAACGCTGTTGCGACGGCTGAGTCTGTTCAAGGAGTAGGGTTATTAATGGGGGCATATCCTAGAGGAGTTCAACATGGTGGAACTCCTGGAGGTATTTTTAAAGATGTAAGTCAGCTAACTACTGGAGTTGCTCCAAAAGACATTACCGCAGGGGACATAGGGTGTAGTGCTAATTTTATAGGTACTTTTAATACTGTTAGCTCAATGGATCTTCTAGGACATATAGGACAAGTTTATAATGAGTATGGAGTAGTGGGTTCTGGTTTCTCTTTTGCAACTAATCCTAATATTTATTCTTCAGGATTAGTAGTATCTGCAAATACGGATTTTTCATCAACGGGTGAGGTCATTTATCAGACTGTAATAGCATCAGGAGATTTAGGTTTTACTAATTTCTATGGAGGTATATATAATATAGGATTGTGGGCTTTAGATACTAAGAGAACTTTAGGAAGTGCAAGCCCTCCATTTGTTTGGAATCCTATTACTAATTTAAGAAAGTATAAGTTGTTTTCTAAAAAATCGTTTACAAAGAATTTAGCATATATACAAGACAGTGGGGTTGTTGCAGGAATGAAGCATTATAAAGATTTAACGCTTATCTGGAGATTATATTTCTAATGAATTTTATTGAAGATCTAGGAGTTAGAGGATACTTACAAATTGCAAAGGTTTATAAAGATAAGCCTGAGGAGATTGTATTTGATGACCACAACGTAATTGTCTCTGGTATGAGCGTTGGGTTATCTCATTTCTTTACTGGTTCGGGTTCTGAAACTGTAACTGATTATCACAATGATAGATTTCAAGTAGGAGTGTCTGGTAACGATACCGCAGGAAGTGCAATTTACCAGCTAAGTGGTCCTCTGTCTAGTATAGCAGAATATGGAATTGCAACTAATTTTGCAGTTGTTAGTGGATATTTAATTGAAAATGGAGTTGTTTCTCCTACTAAAGATAATGTATTTGGTCTTACTCCTTTTAAGAATGTTACGAGAATAAATGAAACGTCGGTTAGATATACTATTGTATTAGATGAAGATACAGGTAATTATACTAATTATTTAAGAGGGTCTTCTGGGTTAAGCCTAACTGAAATTGGATTGTTCATGAAAAACCCGAGAGGGCTTGCTAGTGATGCATCCATACTTGTTGCCTATAGAAAGTTTAATCAAATTTTAAAGACTAGTGATTTTGCACTAGTTTTCCGTTGGACTATTAATTTTTAAGATATGCCTTTTCAACCTTACGATATTTATACTGCTAGCGGGTCCGCTTCTTTATTTAATAGTTGGACAACTCCTGTAACTAAATTTGATCCTAGTTCTTTCTATAACTGGGAGCAAGATAATGAACCTATTCATGATCTAGAAGAAAGAACTTATATGAATTGGGAACATGCTGGATTCCATACTTCAACTGTACCTGGGATGGTGTTCACGGTTTCTGCTGATGCTACGGCTGCGACTCTAACGGCAAATTCTAACATTTTTACATCGGTTAGTGCAGCCGTTGAAGCTTTACCTTCGGATATTAGATTTCCAATATTAATGGAAATTGCAAATTATGGTAGTTTAGAAGAATTAAATCTCAAGAATATTAATATAGGGTATGGAGGTTCTTTAGAGATAATTAATAGAAACTTTGTGAAGGCGTATGCAATGTCAGGAGGCCCTTCGGATCCTTCGGGCACTACCAAGATAGATGATTTATCGGATTCAGACGCTGCATTAGTTCAATATAAAATGATTAACTCTGTTAGTAGTCTTGATATTAGCTCTATTTGGACAGAGGCTAAAGCAGTACATATTGATTCTTTAGTAATGAGTTCAGTTGATGATCGTCGTTTATATGATGATACAGTTATTAATAGTGTTTTCCAACCTTTTGCTTCCGGGGTGTATGCAGGGAATGATCAATCTCGATTATCCGTAGGTATAAACGGAGTTCCAGCAGCCGATAATAAATATACTTTAACTATTTTTGAAGAGGGGGCTGCTTCTAGGGGTACTCCTCATCACATATTAACTTATGATGTAAGTGCTAAAGATTCCACCTTTCGTGAATTATTAATGACTAGTGGCATTACCAAAACCGCAGCTACTAAAGTTCAAGGAATGCTGTATGGTAATCACGTAACAAAACTTAGGGTTCATAATTGTAATGGACCAATATATATTCGTAATTTCTTTATTAATTCAAGTGATCATGATATAGACGGAGTTCAGGTTTTTGATTCTAATGATATTTGGATTGAGAATTGTGCTTCTATTAATAATAAAGTAGGGTTTAATTTTAATAATTCCAAGGTTCGTATTAATAGAGGTATAGCGGCATATAGAAATTATGGCATAGATGAGGATGGGTATAGGAAAACCAGAGAATGGAGCGAGGTTAGTGGAGCAGGACATACATTATTAGATGATGGTGCAGGGATTAAAGCGTTAAATTCAGAAATTGTATTTAATAATGCAAGTTCCATATATGGTCGAGAAGGGTCTGATAAGACTACTTCAGGTGCTTTTGAGAATGAAGTATTTCCTTCTGAATTTTTAATAAACTTTTCCAGGAACTCTAATGGGATAATTTTAGATAACTCTGTTTTGCGTGGGGGATGGGCTGGAACTAATACTAATTATTTTAGTGGGACCATTTATAATGTAGAACTTAGTAATGAGTATGGGATACTTTCAAGAAATTCTACAATTGATTTAGATGGTAGATTGAAAGTTTATTCTAACAAAAGAGGAATGTTACTAGAGAACAGTAAGGCTGTTTTAAATGAATGTGTGTTTAAAGGTAATCAACACGAAGGGCTACAGGCTGTAAATTCTACTATTCAATATAATAAGAATTTACAAAGAATAACAAATATAGGCTCTCCAAACAATAATGAGTATCAGTTTGATTTCTCAGGCAATGGTAGGCATTTAGTTCTAGACCAAGGATCAACTTTTGTCCCAACCTTAACTTCTTCCATGGGCTCACATTACGGTCAGATGAGGTTTAAGGATCATCATGGTACTACTCTAAGTAGTATCGTTCCCAAAGGATCAAAGTTATTATCTCCTGTTGAAGTTACTAATAATTCTAAAGCTACTTTCGTTCACCCTATTGTTAAATCGTTTGCTAATGCAGAAGGTATACAAGCTAGCCTCGTCACCCCTACTCGTTCTTATCTAGGAGAATGTTTATCTATCACAAATAATTCTAAGGCATTATTACAAGGATCTAAAAATGGTGCATCGGTAATTTATGGATCTATAGAGGGCTTCACAAATTCATTAGGGTACAAGGCTCATAGTAAATCAGCAGGCGTGTATGTAGGAAATAATTCCGAACTCGAATGCAATGGTCCTACTGTAATGTTTAACTTTGCAGTTGATGCCCTCGCTGAAAATAATTCAGTTCTTAATTTTAATCCTCCAAAAACGTATGAGACTGGGGGGTTGGATGTTAGTGGTTGGGATTTGGATGATTCAAGTAACCATACCTCTGTTGAGCTTCATAGCGTTAATAGTTGTTTAGTAGCAAAGAATAACTCTACTATTAATATGAAAGATTTAGGAGACTACCATGCTTATTGGACTACTGCAAATGCCTCTGCTGCTGATTATGATACTGGCGTTGGTGGGTTCGATATTTCTTCTTTTGTGAGTGGAGGGTCGATGCAATTTTATCCAAATCCAGTTGGAGAAACTTATTACGACAACATGCCTCAAGCTGAGACTAAACCAACAGCAGCTATTATAAATGAAAGAACGGATTATACTTTTAATACTATTGCTAATGAGGCTACGGCTAACCCTGCAACTAGGGCGGCGAACCGTAATTATTATTTAGAATCTAAACCGTTTGAGACAGATCCTCTGAATGTATCCTCCACAGCAGGAGGTAATTGCTTAAGAGCTTTAGGAGGTAGTCAGGTTAATGTTCTAAATGTTAATTTCCCTGCTGGGTGGTGGAATGCTTCTGGTTTAATTTATGATGTTAGTGGTGCGGAAAAAGGGGCTATTGCTACTTTATGTAATCAGTTGTTTATTTGGAATATTGCTGATAATTCTAGATTAAATGCTGCTTTCTGTTCTGTAAGTGGGTTAGATCCAAGATCAGCAGGATATAATGGTCCATCTGCAACTTATTCAGGTACCGTTGCTCAACATACAGTTCTTCAAGGAACAACGTCAGCAGTGTATGGTGCTCCATCAAGTACTCCTGATACAAGTTCTTTGTCTATTTTGGATTTTTATGGACAAGGCCAAACAGGTATTTGGCCTATTGCTCAATTTTCTTCTGTTAATCATCATGGAGGAAATGGGTTTATACCTACGCAGCTTTCAACTCCTCTAGCTTATAGGTCGTATGGAACTACAGGTACTTCGTTACAAAATAGAGGTCCATTCAGGCTGTATGTATCTGTAGATCCCTTAGCTAACTTTTTTAGTGGTATTAATTTAGTTACCGGACAAGTAACACAAGACGATGGGTTTGCTAGACAATTATACGCTCAAGGATATAATCTGTCTGGAGATGTATCTGCTGGTGTGGATGCTGTAAGTGCGGTTTATGGACATGCTATACGAAATCCTCACTCTGTGACTACACACTCTTTAACAAGTGCTTTATCTGGATTTTTCTACAATAAGGAAATGGTAGATCCTACAACTTATAATAGAATTATACTAGATGAGTCTGCTGCTCATATATTTGCAAATGCCAAAAACGGTGCTATGGGGACATCTAATAGAGCTAAAATATGTAAAATATATGTTTCTAGAACGGGGTTAAATTCTGAGGCTGCGTCACTAGTGGATCAAAAAGCATACGGTAGAGGATACACATCTCCTGATATATTTGATATTGAGCGAAGTGAGTAAATAATATTATGACAATTAAACTAAAAATAGGTGGGGCTACGACAGGTAGAAAATTTACGGACCCCATTCGATATTTCAAGGCTAATGATCCTTATTATTGGGAAGTAGATAATATTCCTTTAAAGCAACTTCAAGAAAATGTTAGATATGTAAACGACAGATTGAACACAGCTATAGTTTCTGGGACTTTAGATGTCTCTCGGCAGGATATTACTGAGTTGAAGCCTTGGGTTAATGGATCTGATAATAAAGTTAGAGTAAAAGGAGGACGTTACACGGCGAGAATTAATAACGCCCATGATATTGATCGCTTGGATAGTTTTGTTAGAAAGTCTAGTTCTGAGATTTTAGGTAATCATACTAATTATGCTTGGACATCCAATTCTTTTTTAGATAATCTACTTGCTAGGGCTCAATCAGCGGCAGGCGCTGCTGCTTTAAATTTAAATGGATTGTCTGAAAGAGTATTTGGTCAAATAGCAAGAAATCCTAATGAAGTAGTTGATCCTATGGATGAAGATCCTCTATTTCCAAGAACACCTAGACCTTTACCGAGTACGGAAGCCCTCTTGGGACCCTCGGGAAAGGGAACCGGCGTCCATAGCTACTTTGGTGATGCTTTACCTATATCTGAGCATTTAAGTTTATTCCAAGTAATGCGAGCAGCACCGAACTTCAATAGCGGAACCACTGGAGCCTCGCTCTTTCTAACACCAACGCAAGCTAATGGAGATCCTAACAGGTTGCTGTTTTTACCTGTTTTAGAAAATGCTTTAATCAAGTATTGGAGAGGCACAGCCAGGACTTCTATAGTAGATGTTCCTAATGGATTAGAAATTGCAATTCCTGATTTTGATGCTAGTATAGATTTTCCTGGTGTAGCAGGGGCTACATCGAGAATTGATTTAGTGTTTATTTATTCAAAACCTATTGATACTAGTGCAGTAACCATTGGGAAATATACAGGAGGCACTACTGGTGCAAGTAGAACAAAAATTAGAGAGCCTATATTAGGTGTCTTACGTGGAGCAGGGATTGGTGTTTCTCCTACTCCGTCTTTAGGAGCAGAACCAGTAATAGACGTAAATGGCATTTCAAAAATGGTAGCTAGTGTAGCAGATCAAAGTAATACTGATAGTGGTTTTAAAGTTGGGGTTAACCAACCTAATCAAGCAATTCATGGATCTTTCCCGTCCCCTGAAGATTTGTTAAATATTGCTCCCTTATTATCCGAACAATTACAAGAAGATAGTTGGTTCCTTACTGGACAAACTATATTTCCTGTGGCATATGTTAAAGTTAATGAAAATCCTGGAGTTAATGTTCAAGGAACTAGTGTTCTTACTGATGATGATATAGTAGATATTAGACCTTTGTTTAGGACAGCAGAGCTTACTTATAATGAGAGAGCAGGTATTGCAGCGGCTATGCCTTCTTTATCCCTAGCTAATAGGGCTGTAGGTAGGTATGAGCTAGAGCATGAACTTAATATGCAATATGAAAGTGTAGATGCCAGACTCATAGAATTAGAAAAAATTAAAAGTGCAACAGTTCCAATCGAGAAAACCGTGTTTTGGGAGCCAAGCCACGGAACGTCCATAAATAATGTATGGGGTCAATCGGCAGCGCCAGGCTCCAGAAATAGTATAGTCCGTGCTTCAAGAGGCGATCATGTTAATGCTTTTGGCGGGGATCCGGCGAGTAAGGTTCAACACGAAGTTCAACATATGATACCCACGGCACATCGGCCTTTAGTAAAATATATCCATATTAGAGTATCCTCTTTTTGGAATTGGGGTTTTCAGGGAAGTAACCCCACTAAACCTACGACAGTCAACCTGCAACCTGCCGCATCTCACATACCAAAAATATGGGCAAAGGCCCCAAGTGAAAAGCGATATGCACGTTTACTTTTGCGTCACAGTGTTATGTGGGTTGCTGGTTCATACTTCGGTAATTTAGAGCATGGTGGAGAGCCTGTGGTCATGATGCCTGTAGATTATGACGCAACAGACGATTCATTAGTTTTTGAAACTCATATGACCCACTGGAAGGGTCCGGGTGGCGGGGGCAATACTATGAATTGGCCTACTCATCATCAACATACAGAATTAAAGTTTGAAGGATATACTTATCTTGATAACTATTCTGCATCCTTTGGTTAAACTATAATGCCTTCCAATAGATTTGGATGTGGGGAAATTGCAACTGGATTTAAACCCGCAGGATTTCCCCCTGGCTTTTTTGTTTCTAGTAGAGTAATTCCTACAAATACGGGGGGAGGCGGCTCGGGAACCGGTGGCGGCATCATCGGCGGGCCAGATCCAACGTGGCGCTGCGAAGATATCAAAAAACTGCCGTGTGCAGATATTCCGAGACATAAAACATTAACTCCTGAGATCGTAATAAGAGACTGTGTAAAAGACCTAACAGGTAATGCTCCTCATGCAACCAAAGAGATTTGCATGATCCAAACCCCGTGTCTTAGCGATGTATGTCAATACGAAGAAATAACTGAAACTCGGGATAGAGAACGTCCTCCTCCTACTGGTAGACCGGGAGTTACTACGCCTGGAGGAAGTCCAACGACCCCCACAGGCCCCACCACAGGAGGACCAGGCCCTAGACCTGATGCTTGGTATTGTAAACAGACTCAGCCTCCTAATTGTAGTTTCTTTATTCCTCTGAATGAGGAATGTGAATGTACTCCTTGTAAGTGTACCGTTGTTCAAAGTCCAGAAGGTAAAAATAAGTGGAGTTGTTCAGTTCCTGGAGGTGTTAATATTTGCGGAGGTGCTTCAACTTACATTTGTAAGCCAAAAAATAAGTGTAAAGCGGGGTGTGCGGGCAAAAAATGTCCTCCTGTTGAAAGATGGAAATGTATTGAGAAGAGTAGGAGCCTTTGTGCGGGAAGTACACCCGGTATTGGAAGTCATGAGCCTGGGTTGTTAGGTGGTTTATTTGTTAAAATTGATAGAGAGTGTCAAAAATGTAGTGCGGAAGAAATTGCAGCAGGCGGTCAAGGATGTATCTTTACGAATGATCTGTGTGTTAGTCTGGGGGTTGAAATGTGTAAGGATCAAGACTGCCCAGAGGATCCTCCTTTTGGAGGAGGACAGTGGACGGGTCCTTCTGCTGCTAGGGCACCTTCTAGAAGATACAGATGTATTGAAGCTAACCGTAGATCCTGTGGTGTAGGGTATGTGGGGAATTATATTACACGATTTTGTGAGGAGTGTTTGTGTTATAAGATCCCTGGAGTTATAGGGGAAAGGTGTTTTGATTTAAATAGTAACCCTGTGGAGAAGTCGGAATTTCCTTTTACGTCTCCTCAGGAATGTGAAAGTTCTTGTACGAATGAAAGATGTAGTCCTATCGGAATTCCTACTAAAACGTACGAATGTGATTGTGCAAATAATCAACCGTGTACAGGATTTAATTCAGCGACAGGCTCTAATGTTCAGAGTCAGGTATGCAATTGTACTCAATGCTATTGTGATGATGAGGATGGAGTTAGAGTTTGTAGGAATTCTAAAGGAAAGATTATTGGAACAGGGGAAAAAGTTTGTACCAAGTCTTTAAATGATTGCCAAACATCTTGTAGTGATAGGGGTTGCCCTTCATGGTCTAAATGGGGTTGTTTAGAAACTAAGGGAAATAAATGCTTATCATCTCCTCCCGAAGAGGAGCTTATTACTGAATGTGTTGAGGCTACTTGTAAAGACGGAGTTAATGGAGTTGAATGTATTCCTTTGAATGTTCCTAAGGAGCAGAGAAGTAATATACGAAGGGGAGAATTTAGTTTCAACTCCAGAGGAGAGTGTGAAACAGATCGTCTATCTCCTTATGGAAGTTGTAAGAGCCAATTATGTGCAAATAGCACTACTAATATTCGTGGAGTTAGTTATACTATTGCATCAGCTTTTCAAGCTATCCCTCCTCCAAATTTAGGGATTAGAAAATATAAGGCTATTGATGTAAAACACTTAATGACATCTGAAGAGTCTGGAAGAAGTATTTACAATACTGATTTTAATTTTTCTAATCGTGGATTTTCTAGGGAGATTTCAGAACTAACGCGAGGTCATTCATATCCTAGAATATTTAATGAATATATTTCACCTATAGTTCAATATTTCTTAGTTCATAAAGGAGAAGGTTCCTGGGACGAAGTTTATGTGAATGAGTTAAGAAATAATATAAATCATTTAATAAAAAGCTTAAATCCCAATTTAAATTTAATATTTAATAATCTTACATACCCTACTGGTAAGAAAGTAAACCCTAATCACATATATAATGGGCTAATCGAATTATTATTAACAGGTAAATTAGATGAATTTGATCCAGATTATTTTGACGGATTATATGGTGCTCAAAATAATATGGAGATTCTTGAATATAAGCCTTCATCAGATAAGGACGAAAATGATAAAGTTGCGTTGGGCATATTAGCGGATTCTATTGTTCCTGCTGATCCCAAAAAATATTCAGATAGGAATAGGGAATTTGATTTTATAGCAAATACTAAAGCTTTCCTTACGGATATCAAGGCTGAAGTTTCTGTTAAATTAGAGAGTGGAGATACTGTTCCGTTAGAAGTATCAGATGAAGGGATTAAATTATATGATGCGGATGGAGACCCTGCAATACTGTCTTTAGGAACCGGATATGGATATTATTTCCCCATTACGGTAATAACTGATGCACCCGATGTCCCAGCAGTTACCTACGCTTTAGAACCTGAGACGCAATTAGCTGATGCTTACTATACACCGATAGAGGCGGCCAGTCAGGCAGCAGATTTATTAGGTAAAGATAGTTTTATGATGCTTAGTGTATCGTCTGTCAGTGGTCAAAGTGAGTTTGATGGTTCAGGATTTAGTTCTGTATCTTCGGCAAGTGCTACTTATTTTGCTCTTGACATATCAGCTATGTTTGGGAAAACGTCTCCTGATAATCCTATAGTACATGAGTTGAAATGTCCGTATAAAAAGATGACAGATTTGGATGAAATAGACGCACATTCAATAGAAGCAGGAACACAAGTAACTGAAGTTTTCTTACACTATAATGATCCTATTAGGTCTTATCTTGAAGATTCTGAGTATTGTGATTTAGATTTAATAAATATTGATTTTTCTTCGTTTATAGATAATCGGGCTCCCTTAAGTAGAGAAATTATTGTTCGTGGTAATGTTCCTAGGGCTTTGGTATTTATTCCTGCCGTAGGAAGTAAGTATAATCCTTTTCATGCAAAATCAAAAGTGGACAAGGTATATCAAGATGAAGGAGGCAATGTACGAGTTTCTAGGGTTTGCGAATTAGCTCCTTACTTAGAAGGACCTGCAAATAAGATTAAACATGCATCAACAAGAAAATATACATTCCTTGAATATGGAACATACGGTAGAGGAGTGTTAGGAATTAAACCAGAAAATCATCCAATGTCTGCAATTGATGTAGATGCATCATTCTTTAAATATGAACTGAGTGGGAAACAGGAGTATAATACCTTATTCTATTCAAATGGGTCTTACACTTCCGCTGTGCCTGATATTGTTGTTCCTCCTACTTCAAAAGTTATTGAAGTTATGGATAGTTTGAGGAGCAATTATAAGTATACACACTTTACTTGGTGGGACTTGTTTAGAAGACTTAAATTATTTGAATACGCAGGAATGAACTTAGAAATGACAGATGAAGTTTTAAAATCATTAGAAAATGGAGTAGTTACTGGAGGAGATCCAGTAACTATGGTGATGATAGGAAAAAATGAATCTAATACAGGAATGTTAGATCCCAAGGATATTACTAAATATTTAACAGAAGAGGACAGACTTTCTTTATTAGTTGAAGGTACAATTACAACGGATGATACATACCTATCAGAGTCTGATAGAACAGGTATAGTTTCAGAAGGCTTTCCTGGAGGTTAAGGGTAATTAGTTTTACAAAAATTAAAAAAAGTTATATTTTGTCGGGTAAAAAACCTAAATATTAAATGAGGCAGTATCTATGCCTTTTCTATAGAAAACGGAGAAATAATTATGAGTAATACTGATGTTCATGGTGATATTGCCAAGGCCCTTTTAGAGGGTTCGAATTGGGCGACTGCTGGCCTGAAGCTTACCGAGAAGGACGCGAAGCCTGAAATGGTTGAAGAGTCTTCGGAAGAGACTATTCAAGAGGCAGAGGAAGTTCATTCTTGCCCGTTGTGCCTGACTGAGCTTAATGAGCCCATCTCGGATGAGCAGATTGTTGAGCACCTTGATAATGTTCTTACGATTATGGATGTAATTGAAGAGAACATGGAAGAGGGTGGACACCCAGGAGGTCCTGGTGGAGCCGACGACGAGGACGAGGACGACGCAGCTAGCGACTCTGACGAAAAAGAGTAATTTTTGATGTCTGATTCTCTTCCAAATATTTCTATTGGGGAGTTTGCCGAGTCTTTGTTAAATAGCAATGCTATTCCTCCGTTACATGAGGCTCAAGCTCCCTCTGTGGCTAGCGTTCCAGGGAGTGCCAATCAATTAGATATTACTAATGTGGAAGTTCCTGATGATTTTGTAAATTCTGTGTTGGGAGGAAAAGAGACAAATACTTATCTTAATTCCATACTTGAAGGGGCTGGCCCTCGTCCAAGTACTTCGAGGCCAAAAGAGCTTCCTATTAAAGAGAAGGTAGTTAATCAAACAGATAGACTGTCTGCTTTGTTAGAACAGTTGTGTGCAATTTTATCAGAGACTAAACAACTTATTAGTGAGATGGCTATAGGCCCAGGCACTACAACAGCAGGCATGATTGGCACTGGATATTCAGGTCCTTCTAAAAAGAAGAAAAAGAAAAAGAAATCAATTAAAGAGACAGTTGAATCTGTTTTAAGGGAAATGCAATATGAACGTAGAGAAGATATTATCTGAGGCTAATAAAAAACTTAGAAGTGAGAAGAAAGTAGCTAAGGCTAGTAAGTCTAGGGTTAAAGTTTATGATTCAATTAAACAAGCCTTAGAACAGGGCTCTATGGGACAAATATTTTCAACGGATAAAGCAGATCGTATGTATGTCTTAACGAAGCATAAATGGGGAAAGAGTGGACAACAGACTGTAGGAGGCAAGACAGCAAAGGGATTTACTCCTGGATCTGCAACTCCTGGTGCTAGTTGGAAGGATATTAAAGGTTACGCGGTTCGTACCATGGCGAAACATGGAGGCAAACAATTGAAATCAATTAGCGGTGGACGCTACACTAAAAAGAAAAAAGGAGCTAAGTAATGTTACTTAACGATGTACGTATATTAGAAAACATTGAAATTTTATCAGAAGCAAAGTCTCCTCAAGGAATGAAGATTAGAGGTTTATTCCAAAGAGCAGATGAACAGAATAATAATAATCGCGTTTACCCTAAAACGGTCTTAGAGTCTCAGGTCAAAGGTCTTCAGGACATGATTAATGAGAATCGCCTATGTGGAGAACTCGATCATCCTAGTCATGACATTGTTAAACTGTCTAATGCTTCCCACCTCATCACGGGCCTGTATATGAAGGGCAATGATGTGATCGGTGAGGCAAAGGTTTTAGATACACCCGCAGGCAAAGTTGCTCAGGCTCTTATTGAAGGTGGAGTTAAGATTGGTATTTCAAGTAGAGGAGTTGGAACTCTGTCTGAGGATACAATGAGAAAAGTGAAGTATGTAAACGAAGATTACAAATTAGTAACCTTTGATCTTGTCGCAGACCCGTCTACTAAAGGTGCTTTCCCTTCTCTTTCTGAGTCTACTGAAAGCTGTAAAAAAACTCGCAAGATTGTAAATGATACTTACAAGAAAGCACTAGGGGAGAAGGTTTTTGTTACTATGCTAAAAGAAAGTTTTAAGAATTCTTTGGAGGAAGCTGATAAGCCATACGAGAGTGATAAATTATCGTATGATGAAGTTATGAAAATGCGAGGTTATCCCTCGGTGGAGGAAATTATGAGTAGAGGTGATGTAAAGGAAGATCCTTTTTATAAGGCAATGATGGCAGCAGTTAAGGGAGCTACTCCTGTTAAGGCTAAAGAAAGCAAAACTCCCAATCGAGCGGATCGTGCGAAACATAAAGCCGAGGGCCTTGGGAAATTCTTTGGCCCGGTGGCGGCAACTGGTGACGAGGCACAGAAAGCACTCGACGCCACATCGCAGGCTCAGAAACGATTTAAAAAGCAAAGAGCAAAGAAAAGAGCAGAGAATGCAAACACTCAACCAACCTACAATAAAATGGTTGAATTCTTAGCCGAGGCTCAGAAGAAGAAGAAGGCTCGCCAATTGGAACTGCCTTTCCCAGGTCGTAGACCTCTTGCGGATTTCCTTGAAAAAGAGATTAAATCTGGTCGTGCCCAAAGCAAGATTAAAAAGAAGGTAGATCCTAAGGGTGGGCAACATGATATTGAAGCAGAAGATAGACAAGATGCGGCAGATGCTGCTAGAGATCTTCATCAAGATAGATAAAACAAAAATTAAAAAAAAG
>Ga0208030_1000680_pt1 | contig 22457 bp, 18 predicted proteins | sample MalvirDeepMed_M9_FD_184246 | JGI IMG/M metagenome (GOLD analysis project Ga0208030, IMG submission 184246) | Marine viral communities from the Global Malaspina Expedition - Malaspina viral metaG DeepMed_M9 (SPAdes) (version 2) | ecosystem: Environmental > Aquatic > Marine > Oceanic | place...
CCGGCACTGTGGCCCACCAGGGTCACCGGCAGGTTCGGGGCCAGGGCGATCAGCTGGTCCAGCGCTGCCGGCAAATCCAGGGTCCCCCAGTCCACCAGGTCGGCAGAGAGTTCCGCCAGGGGGGTATCGTTGCGGGAGTCCCCGATGCCCCTGTTGGAAAACGCCAACACGGCAAAGCCCTGTTCGCTCAACATGGTGGCAAAATTGAAATAGACCTGGTGCCGAAACCCCGTGGCCGGGGAGAGCAGGACGGCACCGCGAGGTGACTCTGTGGCTGGCCTGAAAAAGTGCCCGGTGAGCCTATAGCCGTCTTCACAGGTTATTAGGGTTTTTTCCATTGTCGATCCATTTAATCATCAGCTAAAAATAGATAGCGCAGAAATTGCGGCAAGGCTGTATTGGCCAAGATGCCGGGCATGTGGATTAACCCTCAGCCCGGAATCCTGAGGTATCCGTTCAGTTTCACGTTCATGGTGATTTCTTTTCTTGAAGGTGTGGCACAAAAAAACAGAACAATATTCTTTAAAAGAAGGATATTCTGTTTCGGCCAAAGCTGTCAAACGGTAGAATGCAGGCCATGGCGAGTTCAATCAGGCGAATATCCATTTAATGAACCAATCCAATATTTTAGAGAATCGGTTTCCGGGCCGCAGAGCTGCGCTGAAAAGAGAGATTCTGGAACAGGCGCTGCATTGCTTTAACGATCTGGGGGTGGAGGCGACAACTATCGATGCCATCAAAGCCCGATGCGACACCAGTGTGGGGGCGATTTACCATCACTTCGGGAACAAAGAGGGCATCCTGAGTGCGCTCTTTTTTGCGGCCATGGATGATCAGCGACAGCAACTGGAGCGAGAGTTGGCCGGGGCAAACAATCTGCGCGAGGCGGTGTTTTGCATTATCGAGAGCTATCTGGACTGGGTGGCGGCCAACCGCGAATGGGCCAGATTCCTTTATCAGGCACGTTCCCCATTGGCTAAGGGACCATTTCAGCAGGAACTGAAGGATCGAAATATCCAGAATTACCAGAAGCTGAAAGAGCAGTTAATTGGTTTGGGCAAGGGCGATATCAAAATTGTCCAGCCCTTCGAGATGCTCTTCTCTCTCATCATAGGTCCGTCGGAAAACTATTGCAGAGCTTGGCTATCTGGTCGGGTAAAGACATCACCGCAGGAGTACCGAAAAGAATTTGCGGAATCTGCATGGCGCTCGTTAAAGAGGTGACCGCTAAGGCCAGCACAGCATTCGAATCAACAAACAGTTCCGGGTTTGCTTCCGCTGGACACTTCTCAATACCGCCTCGCCAAAGAAATCGGGGTGCCTGCTCAGAGAATAGGCCAGATCATCGCGGGAAAACGTTCGATTACCGCAGAGACGGACCTGCGACTCTGTCAACGAAACCGACTCACCGGAAGTCAGAACCCTTCCGCAGCGATGACTGGATCCTTGAGTAGTTTGCGTCGATAAGCGTAATCTATTCAACGGCGAACACGGCAGATCCAACAAGCCACTTTTTGTACCCCGGGCCTGGTAAAACAACAATGAGTTCAAACGAACAAAAGCTCAAACGCCGGTGCTCAGCCCTTCGTGGCCGTCAACTGGAACCGGCCGTATTGCCGGAGCTGCGGGTCCTGCTCGGTGACGAAGATGTCGATCCGTCATTGCGACACCGCGATCGCCTGATCGAGCACCTTCATGCACTGCAGGACACCTACGGTTACCTGTCCATGCCCCGTCTCCGGGCCCTTGCGACTTTCATGAATCTGCCCATGGCCGCCATTTATGAGACGGCCACTTTCTATGCCCATTTCGATGTCATTCACGACGAACAAACGCCACCGCCCGGGATAACTCTGCGGGTGTGTGACTCGCTTTCCTGTCGTTTGGCAGGAGCGGAGGCATTGCATCGAGCGCTATCTGATGGAGCTGATCCCGCCACGGTGAGGGTACAGCGAGCGCCCTGCATGGGTCGCTGTGACACCGCGCCGGTTGTAGCTGTAGGGCATCACCATGTGCTGAATGCCAACGCCCAGACCGTTGAGGCCGCGGTAGAGCAGGGGCGGATTCAGCCAGAGGAGGTTTTCTGGCAACGTCTGTCGGATTATCGTTCGGCTGGCGGTTATCAGTTGCTCACAGATTGCCGCGAAGGCAGGGTGAGCATCGAATCGCTGGAGAAGGAACTTGAGCATGCGGGCCTTCGCGGCCTCGGCGGCGCCGGTTTTCCCACCTTCCGCAAATGGCAGGCCGTGCGGGCGGAACCGGGGCCACGCTATGCGGTGATCAACGCCGACGAGGGTGAACCGGGCACGTTCAAAGATCGCTATTACCTGGAACGTGAACCCCACGGATTCCTCGAGGGTGCGCTGGTTAGCGCCTGGGGGGTTGAGGCGAAGGCTCTCTACATATACCTGCGGGATGAATATCCCGGCCTGCACCGTGTGTTGAAAGATGCCATTGCGGAGCTGGAAGCAGCCGCCATTGTGGAGCAGGGCTTTGTCATCCTGCGCCGTGGTGCGGGCGCCTACATCTGCGGCGAGGAATCCGCCCTGATCGAGTCCCTGGAGGGCAAGCCCGGCAAGCCCCGCCATCGCCCGCCGTTTGTTGCGCAGAAAGGGCTGTTTGGTCAGCCCACGCTGGTGAATAACGTCGAGACGGTTTACTGGATTCCTCGCATCCATGCCCAGGGCGCCGACTGGTTTGCCAGCCAGGGGCGGCATGGTCGTCGCGGCCTTCGGAGCTTTTCGGTCTCCGGACGGGTCGCGAGGCCCGGGGTTCATCTTGCCCCTGCGGGCATCACCCTCAACGAGTTGATCGAGGAATACTGCGGCGGCATGGCGGAAGGGCACCGGCTCCGGGCCTATCTGCCTGGCGGGGCTTCCGGCGGCATACTGCCGGCCAGCAAAGCCGACATACCCCTGGATTTCGACACGCTGCAGGAGCATGGCTGTTTTATCGGCTCTGCAGCTGTGATCGTGCTGTCGGATCAGGACGATCTGGCCGCCGCGGCGTCCAACCTTCTGGGTTTTTTCGCCGATGAGTCCTGCGGGCAGTGTACGCCCTGCCGGGTGGGCACAGAGAAGATGCTCACGCTGCTTGAGCGCGATACCTGGGATGAGGCGACGCTCCGGCAGTTGGCCAGGGTGATGGCGGATGCTTCTATCTGCGGTCTGGGCCAGGCGGCCCCTAATCCGGTGCTGAGCCTGCTGCGGGACTTCCGCAGCGAACTGGCCAGCAGCAAGCTGATCGCCAAGGGTTAAGGGAGGCAGCCATGAGCGAATTGAAAACCGCCATGAGCAATGCAACGACAAGCTTTACCCTGACACTGGACGGCGTGGACGTTCAGGCCTACCCCGGTGAAACCCTGTGGCAAGTGGCCAAACGCGCCGGCGAGACCATTCCGCACCTTTGCTTCAAAGACGCCCCGGGTTACCGCGCGGATGGCAATTGCCGCGCCTGCATGGTGGAAGTGGAAGGCGAACGGGTACTTGCCGCAAGCTGTATCCGCGAGGCCGCGCCCGGCATGGTGGTGCGAAGCGCAGCCTCCGCCCGTGCCCAGGATGCCAGGAGAGCGGTGCTGGAATTGCTGCTGGCCGATCAACCTGAGCGAGATAGCAGCCCCGATCGTTCAAGCCATCTATGGGAAATGGCGGATCAATTGGCCATTGATGCCGGTGCTGTGCGTCAACGTCTCCCGGCCCGTTCAGAGCGCAACGAGCCCACGGTTCACCATGTGGCGCCGAGATTGGAGTCTCTGGCCCACGCCCGGGGCCATGACACCACTCATTCTGCCATGAACGTCAATCTGGACGCCTGCATCACCTGCGGCTTGTGCGAGCGTGCCTGCCGCGAAGTGCAGGGCAACGACGTTATAGGCCTGGCGCACCGTGGTGCTGCGTCCAAAGTGGTGTTTGATTTTGATGACCCCATGGGCGACAGCACCTGCGTTGCCTGCGGCGAATGTGTGCAGGCCTGTCCGACCGGGGCCCTGATGCCCGCCACCCTGATTGATGCCGAGGGCCGCGGAGACTCTGCCACCGCCGACCGCACTGTGGATTCCGTTTGCCCCTATTGCGGCGTGGGCTGCCAACTGACCTATCACGTGAAGGACGAACCTGCGCCTGCCGAAACAGAAACATGCGAGCATCGTGCCCGCATCCTTTTTGTTGAAGGCAAAGATGGGCCGTCAAACCAGGGCCGGCTCTGTGTTAAGGGGCGTTTCGGCTCATCATCGATCCCCGAGGGCAGGCCCTGGATGCCTATGCCTGGCGCAGCGTGCGCTTTTCACCCGGAGGCGACGTGGCGTTGTTCAACGCCATGCTCCACGTGATCATCCACGAGGCACTCTTTGACCAGGCCTACATTGATGCCCACACCGAGGGCTTCGGGGCACTGGCGTCAAGTGTTGCCGATATGACACCGGAGGTGATGAGCCCGCTTTGCGGTGTTGTACCAGAGGTTATTCGCGAAGTGGCCCGCGCCTACGCGGGGGCCGACAGAGCGATGATCTTCTGGGGCATGGGCATTTCCCAACACGTGCACGGCACCGATAACGCTCGCTGCCTGATCTCAATGGCCCTGGCTTGCGGCCATACGGGCCGGCCGGGTACGGGCCTGCATCCGTTGCGTGGCCAGAACAACGTGCAGGGTGCCTCCGATGCCGGGCTGATCCCCATGGTATTGCCCGACTACCAACCGGTAGGAGATGCCCAGCTACGGGCCGCTTTCGAAGAACTCTGGGGCACTGAACTTGACCCGGAGCCCGGGCTCACGGTGGTAGAGATTATGGATGCCATCACGGCAGGCACCATAAAGGGCATGTACATCCTCGGCGAGAACCCCGCCATGTCAGATCCGGATCTGACCCACGCCAGGGCCGCGCTGGCTGCGCTTGAGCATCTGGTGGTACAGGATCACCGAGACCGCCCAGTTCGCCGACGTTATTCTGCCTGCGGCCGCCTGGTCGGAAAAATCAGGTACCGTCACCAACACCAACCGGCAGGTGCAAATGGGCCGTGCTGCGCTGTCGCCGCCAGGGGAGGCAAGACCTGACTGGTGGATTATTCAGGAAATGGCCCGGCGTTTCGGACTGGATTGGGATTATCACGGCCCTGAGCAGGTGTTCGCTGAGATGAAGCAGGGCATGCATTCTCTGGATCATATCTCCTGGTCCCGACTGGAACGCGAAGGTTCTGTGACCTATCCCTGTTCCGCCGATGATGCGCCAGGGCAGGACGTTGTCTTCTCGGATGCCTTCCCGCGGGCCGGGGGCCGGGGCAGATTTTCGCCGGCCTGGCCACTGCCGCCGGACGAGCCGGTGGATGAAGCCTATCCCATCGTGTTGACCACAGGGCGATTGCTTGAACACTGGCATACCGGCGCCATGACCCGTCGCAGCCGGGTACTGGATGAGCGGGAGCCCGAAGCGGCCGCTTTTCTGGCATCAGAGGAATTGGATCGCCTGGGCGTAACACCGGGTGATGCAATCAAGATTGCCACCCGGCGTGGCAGCATCACCCTGACGGCGCGGGCCGATCAGGCTATGCCCGAGGGCATGGTGTTCGTGCCCTTCGCCTTTGTGGAGGCAGCCGCCAACCTGCTCACCAACCCGGCCCTGGACCCGGACGGGAAGATTCCGGAGTTCAAGTATGCTGCATGCCGACTGAGCGCCATTCCACCCGATTCCGGCCAGCCTCCTTAGCGGCATAAAGCGCCTCACCCGCGCGCTTGATGGCCGGTTGCTCAGCACCCAGTAGACACTGAACCTGATTGTTAATCCGTAGGTCAGACCCACCGGGCTCGAAGATCGTTGGAAAACCTGGTCTCGAGATGGTCACTTCTGTCCGATCTCCATGCAAAAATAAATTCCAACACTTGAATAATTCGAGCGCTCGTTCTATTTTGTGTTCCGGAGGTCGAGATATGAACAATTCCAATAAAACGAACCCTGGCACTACAGACTGGTCTTTAGACGTTCGTAGCAAGATCGCACTGGTCACCGGCGCCGCTGGCGGTCTGGGCCACAGCTTTACCCAGTGTCTGCTCAGCGCCGGCGCCACGGTCATCGTCAGTGGCCGCCGCCGCGAGGCCCTGGAATCTCTCACGAGCGATTTTCCCGAGCATGCCGGTCGGATCTATGTGGTTACCATGGATGTCACCGACGAGGCGAGTGTCGCCGAGGCCTTCGATACCATGGCTGATGACGTCGGCATTCCCGATGTCGTGGTTTCAAACGCCGGTATCGCCACCAGCAAAAAGGCGATGGACCTGACCGGCACCGACTGGGACCAGGTAGTCGACACCAACCTGAAGGGTTGCTGGCTTGTGGCCAATGAGGCCGCGCGTCGTTTGTCCGCCATCAACCGGGGCGGCAGCATCATCATGATTTCTTCCATCCTTGGCCATCGTGTGGCCGGCAATGTCGCACCCTACGCGGCGGCCAAGGCCGGCGTTGAGCAGTTGACCCGGGCACTCGCACTGGAATGGGCCCGTTACGGCATTCGCGTCAATGCCCTGGCTCCGGGCTACATCGAGACCGATCTTAACCGTGATTTCTTCGCGACCGAGCCCGGCCAGAAAATGATTCGCCGTATCCCCCAGCGCCGGCTTGGCCAGGCGGGGGATCTGAGTGGGCCATTACTGTTACTGGCTTCGGACCTTTCCGACTACATGACCGGCAGCACCCTCGTGGTGGATGGCGGCCATCTACAATCTTCACTGTAAGGAGCAGGCTGTGGACTTTAATCTGAACCCCAGGAATGAGTCGTACCGCAAACGCATCCGGGACTTTGTGGATCAGGAACTGTTACCACTGGAGCAGAACCCGGACGCTTACGACGAGCATGAGAACATTGCGCCGGAGTATCTGGACAAGATGCGCGCCAAGGCCAAACAACAGGGCCTGTGGTGCCTGCAGATTCCCGAGCATCTCGGTGGTCAAGGCCTGGATATCTCCGGCATGGCGGCCTGCTATGAGGAAATGAACCGGTCCATCTTCGGGCCAGTTGTTTTCAATTCCGCGGCGCCCGATGACGGCAACATGATCGTGTTGGCCAAGGTGGCTACCAAGGCCCAACAGGAGCGTTGGCTCAAGCCCATTGTGGAGGGCAAGGTTCGGTCGTCCTTCGCCATGACCGAGCCAGCTCCCGGCTGCGGCTCGGACCCCGGCATGATGCAGACCACGGCCACCCGCAAGGGCGACAGCTGGGTGATCCATGGTCACAAGCATTACATCACCGGGGCCGGAGAGGCGTCCCATTTCATTTTGATTGCCCGTACCTCCGACGATACCCGCAAGGGCCTGAGCGCCTTCATGTTCCACAAGGACGATCCGGGCTGGGAAGTGGTCCGCCGCATTCCGATCATGGGGCCGGAGGAGCATGGTGGTCATTGCGAGATCCGTTTTGACGGCCTGGAGATTCCCGACGAGAACCGGCTGATGGAAGTGGGCGACGGCCTCAAGGTGACCCAGATCCGTTTGGGCACGGCCCGCCTGACCCACTGCATGCGATGGCTGGGACTGGCCCGCCGTTCCCTGGAAATCGCCACCGACTATGTCGAGAAGCGTGAATCCTTCGGCCAGACCCTGGCCCAGCGTGAGGGTGTCCAGTGGCTGCTCGGTGAGGCTGCCATGGAAATCCAGATTGGCCGGCTGCTGACCATGCACGCCGCCTGGAAGCTGGACCAGGGCGATTTCGCCCGCAAGGAAGTGTCCATGGCCAAGGTTGCGGTGGCGGATACCTTGCATAAGGCCGTCGATACTGCGATCCAGCTCTGCGGTGCCCGGGGCTATTCCAAGGATACGCCGCTGGAGTGGATCTACCGCTATGCCCGCCAGGCCCGCCTGGTGGATGGTGCCTCCGAAGTGCACAAGATGGTGTTCTCGAAGCTGCTGTTGTCGGAGCGAACCGACTTCTGGCACTGGGGAGTGAAGCCCTGATGTCTGCCCTGGCCGACACTTTCAGCAATTTCATTGTCCGGCAGAGCGGTGCCCGCAGCGCGCGGGTCATCGAGTTCGACAAGCTCTCCGGGGGCGCCATCCAGGACAACTTCGGGTTAACCCTGGAGCTGGAGGGCGGTGACCGGCCGGGCCGGCAGGAATTTGTCGTTCGGCAGGACGCCCCCTCCGGGGTGGCCGAGAGTCTGTCTCGGCCGGAGGAATTCCGGGTGTTGCAGGCCGCATTCGGCGCCGGGGTGACCGCCCCGGAACCGCTATGGCTGTGTGAGGATACCGAAGTCAGTGGGCGCATCTTCTATGTCATGAGCCGGGCTTCCGGTAGCGCCTCACCGCGCAAACTGGTCAAAGGTGAGCTCACCGGAGATCAGCGCCGGCACCTCGTGCGCCGACTCGGTGCCGAGCTGGCCCGGCTGCACACGGTGCGGCCGCCAAAGGATTCACTGGCTTTTCTCGAAATGCCGGCAGGAAACAATCCGGCCCTGAACCGGGTGGCACTCTATCGCCGCTATCTGAAGGAAATCGGCGAACCGCATCCGGTGCTGGAGTGGGCCCTGAACTGGCTTGAGGACCATGCGCCCGAGCCCGGCCCTACCGTGCTGTGCCACTGCGATTTCCGGACCGGCAACTACATGGTGAACGGCGACGAGCTGACCGCCGTGCTGGACTGGGAGTTCGCCGCTTGGAGTGATCCCTGCGAGGATCTCGGCTGGCTTTGTTGCCGGAGCTGGCGCTTCGGTGGCGACGACCGGGAAGTCGGTGGTATCGGTGACAAGCAGGATCTCTTGGACAGCTACCGGGAGGTGAGCGATGCCGACATTGATCCAGCCGCGGTCAGTTACTGGGAAGTCATGGCGCTGGTGCGCTGGGCCATGATCGCGTTGCAGCAGGCTCGCCGGCATATGTCCGGAGAGCAGCGTTCGCTGGAACTGGCACTCACCGGTCGCATGGTGGCCCAGATGGAGTGCGACCTGCTGAATCAGATTCCGGAATTGGAGGAGGGGCAATGATCAACGAGCCGGATAGCCGCGACCTGCTGACCGAGGCCCGCCAGGTGTTGCTGGATTCCCTGGTGCCGGATCTGGCGGGGGAACAGAAATACCAGGCCCTGATGATCGCCAACGCCATGGGCATGGCCATCCGGGAGATCGAGCAGCGGGCTCAGGGTGAGCCGGAAGCCACCGACCGGTCGCTGTCGCAATTCCTGGCCGGACACCAGTTGCCCGATGCCCCTTCACAGGGTGAGCAGACTCTCGCACGGGCCCTCCGTGACCGCCGGCTCAATGGCGATGATCCGGAACTGAGATCGGTCCTGAAGAGCATGACGGAGGCCCGGTTGCGAATCAACAATCCGGGCTTTCTGAAGTAATCCGGACAGTCCAACACGGTGCGATATGAACAAGTACAAGAACCTGAACAAGACCGCCGCCAACCATTCCGCCCTGACCCCGCTGACTCTGCTGCAGCGCTCGGCGCGGGTCTACCCGGACAAGCAGGCGGTCATCGACGATGACATGAGCCTGTCCTACCGGGATTTGTATCGCCGTTGCCGGCAGATGGCGGATGCCCTGCGCGCCCGGGGTATTGGCCCCGGCGACACGGTAGCGATCCTGTGCCCGAACAGCCACGAAATGCTCGAGTCCCACTACTCGGTGCCCATGGCCGGCGCGGTACTCAACGCCATGAATATCCGTCTGGACGCCGGCACTCTCTCGTTCATCCTCGCCCACGGTGAGGCGCGGGTGCTGTTCTACGACACCCAGTGGGAAAACCAGGTCCGGGCGGCGATTGCCGAGCTCGAGGTGCCGCCACTGCTGGTGGCCATCGAGCGTAAGGCCGGCGCCAGCGAAGGTCTGGCGGAACTGGATTATGAGTCCCTGCTCGCGGAGGGCGACCCGGAGGCATCGTGGTCGCAGCCGGACGACGAGTGGGATGCCATCACCCTGAACTACACCTCCGGCACTACCGGCAATCCCAAGGGCGTGGTCTACCACCATCGCGGTGCCTACCTGGCCGCCATGTCGAACGCCATGGCCTTCGACATGACCGCCGAGACCGTCTACCTGTGGACTCTGCCCATGTTCCATTGCAACGGCTGGGCCTACACCTGGGCGATCACCGCCGTAGGCGGCACCCATGTCTGCCTGCGGGAAGTGGATACCCGGGAGATCTATCGCCGGATCGAGGAATATGGAGTGACCCACATGTGTGGCGCTCCGGTGGTGATGAACATGCTGGTGCAGGATCTCGGTCGTGAGAACCTGACTCTCTCACGGCGCGCTCGATTTGCCCTGGGTGGCGCCGCGCCCCCAAGCGCCGTGATCCGCAAGGCGGAGGAAATCGGTTTCGAGATCACCCACCTTTACGGCCTGACCGAAACCTTTGGTCCGTCCACCCTGTGCGTGCCTCAGCCGGAATGGCAGGCGCTGCCCCTGGAAGAGAGGGCCGTGAAGATGTCCCGCCAGGGCGTGCCCACCCATGGCCTGGACGACGTGGACATCCTCGATATGCCCAGTGGCCAGCCGGTACCGGCTGACGGCAGGACCATGGGTGAGATCTGCGTCCGGGGCAACACCGTGATGAAGGGCTATCTCAAGAACCCGGACGCTACCGACAAGGCCTTCCGGGATGGCTGGTTCCATACCGGTGACCTGGCGGTCATGCACCCCGACCGCTACGTTGAAATCCGGGACCGGGCCAAGGACGTGATCATCTCCGGCGGTGAGAACATCTCGAGCCTGGAGGTAGAGGAAGTGCTCTACCGGCACCCGAAAGTCTCAGAAGCGGCGGTAGTAGCCATGCCCGACGAGAAGTGGGGCGAGGTGCCTTGTGCCTTCGTCAATCCCATTGATGACGGTGGCGAGCTTACTTCCGAGGACATCATTGCCTTTTGCCGGGACAACATGGCGCACTTCAAGGCGCCTAGGAAGGTGGTGCTGGGCGAGTTGCCCAAGACTGCCACCGGCAAGATACGCAAGAACATTCTCCGGGACTCCCTGTCCCGATGATTGGGCTGGCCATGGTCAGCAGGAGGTTGCTATAGCGCGAACAACGCATTCAGACTCACGACAACAGGCCCCGATGTAACGGGCCTGACAGTTCCAGTGACAACAAAGACAAGAACACAGGAGCAATACCATGAAGAAAACAAGCATGAAGAAACTGCTGGTTGCGATGACCGCAGCCGCCACCCTGACTGCCGCGGGGACCAGCTATGCCGAGGATCCGATCCGGATCGGCGGCATCTACATCCTGTCCGGCAGTGCTGCCACCTACGGTGAGTTTGCCCAGAAGGGCATTGATCTGGCGGTTGATGAAATCAATGAGTCCGGCGGTATTCTCGGCCGGCAGGTGGAAATGATCTACGAGGACAGTCAAGGTAAGGCCTCGGTGGCCATCCAGGCCGCCCGCAAGCTGGTCTACTCCGAAGGGGCGGATGCCTTGGTAGGCCTGGACAGTTCGGGTGTGGCCCAGGGCATGGTGCCAACTATGCCGGAGCTGCAGAAGCCGCTGATCATCACCCACGCGGCCACACCGGATGTCACCGGCAAGCTGTGTAACCCGTTCACCTACCGTGTCAGCGTCAACGTGGCCCAGAACATGAAGGCAGCGGCGATGGTGGCGGCGGAAACAGATGCCACCAACTGGACCACCATCGGTCCGGACTACGCCTTCGGTCACCAGTCCTGGGAGTTCTTCGGCAACTACCTCAAGGACATCAAGCCGGACGTGAGCCTGATGTCAGAGACCAACTTCCCGCGCTTCGGTGCTGAGGACTTTACCCCGTTCATTGACCGGGTGATGAACTCTGATGCCGATGGTGTGCTTATCTCCGTCTGGGGTGGTGACCTGGTCAATTTCATCCGTCAGGCCAATAACCGTGGCTTCTTCGAGAAAGACATGGAACTGATGTTCACCGTCGGTGCGGCCACAGAAGTGCTGTCCGCCCTGGGTGAGGAAATGCCCGAGGGAGTGCATCTGTCCACCCGCTACTGGTATGACGCTTACGATAACGACATCAACGACCGTTTCGTGAAGTCCTACATCGATGCCTACGGCAATCCGCCGAGCTATAACGCCGAGGGTGCCTACGCTGCCATCTATGCTTACAAGCAGGCTATGGAAGCGGCCGGCACTACCGACGGCGCGGCTGTGGCCAAGGCTCTCAGCGGTATGAGCATGGAAGCCCCGAACGGTACGGTGACTTTCCGTAAAGGTGATAACCAGGCCATGGTCAGCCCGAACTGGGGGATTTCCGGCCCGATGCATCCCGAGCACGGTATCCGCACCCTGACCAACCTGCAGATCTTTGACGGTGAAGACGTAGCACGCACCATCGAAGAGACCGGTTGCAAGCTCTGATTTGAACCGTTTCACCAGCTTGCTGTGGCGCCCTTCGGGGCGCCACGTAACCGGCCCTAACCTAATGAGGTAATCCATGTCTGGCATCGGAGCGGCGTTGCTGAACAGTCTCGATATCGGGCTGCTGCTATTTATCATCGCAGTGGGTCTGAATATCGTGTTCGGTGTTCTGAATATCATTAATTTTGCCCACGGGGCTCTCTACATGTTGGGAGCTTACCTGGCGTTCACCCTGATCAACCTTGTGGGAATGCCCTTCTGGGCAGCCTTACTGCTGGCACCGATCGGTGTGGCTATCCTGGCCGTCATCATTGATCGAGTGCTGTTGCGATTCATCTACAGTCGGGATGTGGCGGACAGCCTGCTGCTGACCTTCGCGATCCTGCTGATTATCAACGAGAGTGTCCGTGTTATCTGGGGCAGCGGCATTCAGGTGGTGCAGCCACCGCAGTTGTTATCCGGCTCGGTGCAACTGTTGGGCAGTTCTGTGGCTACTTATAGCCTGTTCGTGATTGTCATCGGTCTGATTTTGTTGGGAGGACTCTGGTACCTGTTCAACCGCACCCGCGTGGGGCGCATCATGCGTGCAGCGGCGCTGGACCGGGAAATGGCAGAAGCCTTGTGCATCAACACTCGCATGGTGGTCACCGGAGTGTTTGCCTTCGGTGCCTGGCTGGCCGCCGTCGGCGGTGTGGTGGCAGCGCCGATGCGGGCCCTGGACCCAGGCATGGGTGACAAGATCATCATCGAGTCTTTCATTGTGGTGGTCATCGGCGGCCTCGGCAGCTTCCCGGGCGCACTGCTCGGCGCTATCGTACTTGGCCTGATTCATGGCTTTGGTGGCCGCTATCTGCCGGAGGTGAACCTGCTGCTGCCGTTCCTTGGCATGGCGCTGGTTCTGTTGTTCAAACCTAATGGCATCATGGGCAAAGGGGCGACTGCATGAAAACCAAGATTCTGATGGGCCTTCTGGCCGTGGTAATCGCGGGGCTGATTGCAGTGCCCTGGATCGCCTCCTATTTCTATATCTTTATCCTCACCGAGATCCTGATCCTTGGCCTGTTCGCGGCCAGTTTCAACCTGATCTTCGGTTACACCGGCATGCTCAGTTTTGGCCATGCTGCCTTCTTCGGCATCGGTTCTTACGCCACCGCGCTGGTGCTGATCCATCTGGAGTGGCCATTCCTGGCCTGTCTGCTGGTGTCCATGGGCGCTTCCGCGCTGCTGGCCCTCGTGATCGGCTTCCTCAGCGTCCGCCTCAACGAGGTCTACTTCGCCATGCTGACCCTGGCGTTCGGCATGATGGTGTTCGCCATCGCTTACCAGTGGCGCTCCGTGACCAACGGCAGTGATGGCCTTGCCGGTTTCACCCTGGGCTCCTTTGGTCTTGGCCTGGACCTGACCCTGGGTAATCCCGCGGTCTACTACCATGTGGTTCTGGCCATTGTCGCCATTGCCGCGGTCGTGCTGTACCTGATCTGCCGCAGTTCCTTCGGCATGATCCTCAAGGCGATCCGCCAGAACCCTGAGCGGGTGTCCTTTGCCGGCCTGAACGTGCGCACCTACCGTCTGGTGGCGTTTGTCATCGCAGGCTCCTTCGCTGGCCTCGCCGGCGGCCTGATTGCACCGTTCCTGCGGGTGGCCAGTCCAGAGTTGTTGCACTGGTCCATGTCCGCCGAACCGGTTCTGATGGCCATTCTCGGTGGCACCGGCTACTTCCTGGGGCCGTTCGTCGGCTCGGCGGTGTTCGTGCTGCTGGAAACCTGGATCACCAGTTTCACCGAGTCCTGGATGCTTGTTTTGGGCATCATTCTGGCGATGATGGTGATCTTCTTCCGCAAAGGTCTGCTGGGTACTGCGCTTGACTGGTGGATGGAGGTGAAGAAATGAGCAAGCCAATCCTGACCATTGACAACCTGACCAAGCGTTTTGGTGGTGTCCACGCAGTCAACGGCATCAACCTGGAAGTGATGCCGAAAGAAACCATCGCCATCATCGGTCCCAATGGCGCCGGAAAAACAACTTTCTACAACATGGTGTCCGGGCGGATGCTGCCGACCGAGGGCAAGATCACCCTGGATGGCCAGGACATTACCGGGCTCCCGCCCCACAAGATCAGCCGGCTGGGAGTGTCCCGTTCGTTCCAGATCAACAACATCTTCCCGGAGATGACGGTTCAGGAGAACGTGGAAGTGGTGCTCTCGGCCTACCATGGTCACAGCCGCAAGCTGTTCAACATTGCCTCACGCAATACCGGGATCCAGCAGGAAGCCGTGGAGTATCTGAAACGGCTGGGCATTGACGGTCTGAAGGATCAGCGGGCCGAGGTCATCAGTTACGGTGACAAACGCCTGCTGGAAATTGCCATGGTACTGGCAACACAGCCCAAGCTTGTGCTGCTGGACGAGCCCACCGCCGGCATGACCCCGGACGAGACCCGGCGTACCACCAAGCTGGTCAAGAGCCTCGCCGAAAGTGGTGATTACACCTTTCTGATCACCGAACATGACATGGACGTGGTATTCCATCTTGCCGACCGCATCCTGGTCATGCATCGCGGCGAAAAACTGTTTGCCGGCACTCCGGAGGAGGTGAAAAACCATCCGGAGGTTCGTGTCGCCTACCTGGGTGAGGAAGAAGAGGAAGCGGTCGAGGAGGCCAACCCATGATTCTTGATGTTCGCAATATCCAGACCTTTTATGGCGAGAGCCAGGCGCTTCAGGGTGTCACGCTGCAGCTTAACGAGGGCGAGACCGTGTGCATCCTGGGCCGGAATGGTGCCGGTAAGAGTACGACCCTGAAAAGCATCATGGGACTGACACCACCGAAATCTGGCGAAGTGATTTTTGATGACAAGCCAATCCACGGCTTGCCCGCCCATCAGATTGCCCGTGCAGGTATCGGTTATGTGCCCGAGGACCGGCGAATATTCCCGGGCCTGACGGTACGGGAGAATCTGGAAGTGGCGTCCTACCAGCGTAAGGGCAGCGCTGCCCGCTGGACCGTGGACGGTATCCTGAAGAAGTATGAGATGCTGGGGGAGCGGGCGGAGCAGGACGGCGCCACGCTTTCCGGTGGCCAGCAGCAGATGCTGGCGGTGGCCCGGTCCCTGATGATCCAGCCGCGGGTGCTGCTGTTGGATGAGCCCAATGAAGGGCTGGCGCCGGTTATTGTGCAGCAGATTGGCGAGTTGATCGACGATCTCAGCAAGACCACTACGATCCTGTTCACCGACCAGAGCGTTCAGTTCGCCCTTAAGCATGCCCGGCGGGCGTACATTTTGGAGAAAGGTCAGGTGGTGCATGAGGCCCCCAGCGATGAGTTGCGTAAAGATCAGGCAACCCAGGACCGGTTCTTGTCGGTGGCGTGATCTGACTTATAATCCCCGCCGCAGGAGCAGACAGGCGTGGTACCAATGATTGAAAACTATGAGGCATTTCGGAGCGAGCTGAGCATGTCCAAGGAGGATGTGGTCCGCGAGGTTTATTGCCAGAATAAGGACAGAATCAGCATCAAGAAGGAAGCGACGGCGGTCAAGAACCTGATCCGTATCATCGAGTCGACGCTGAGACTGGCTAACTCCAAGGGCTTCCATGCCATGACCCTGAGAGATCTGTGTTCGGACTCCGGAATGAGCATGGGCGGCCTTTATGCCTACATTCGCAACAAGGACGACCTGATCCACCTGATCCAGAGCCACGGCTTCACCATCACCCGCCGCACCTTGTTGCACTACACCGGCGAGGTGGATGACGTACGTGACAAGCTGTTTTCTGCGATCAAGGCGCACCTTTACCTGAGCGAACTAATGCGGGCCTGGTTCTACTTCTCCTACATGGAAGCGAAAAGCCTGCCGGCACCGGAGAAGCGGGATGCGGTGGCCATTGAACTGGAGATCGAGGACATCTTCCTGGGTGTTATCGAGGACGGTATCGAGGCAGGGGTGTACCGGCCGAGGAATGCCCGGCTGGTTGCCTCGATGATCAAGGCCCTGCTGCAGGACTGGTATCTGAAGCGCCGGAAATACCGCGACCAGAATGTGGCCGTTGACGACTATTCTGCCTTCGTCAGAGATGTGATTGAAAGCTATCTGCTCTGAGGGCGTTGACTCTTTCCTGTGAGGACTGTGATGACTATCAGTTTGACGAATCCGGACCTGCTGCGCGAATGCGCTTTCATCAATGGCGAATGGATCCAGGCCCGTTCCGGTGACCTCATGCCGGTGACCAACCCGGCTAATGGCGAACATCTGGCCAATGTGCCAGACATGGGCGCAAACGATACCCGACGGGCCATCCAGGCGGCCGATGAGGCCTGGCCGGAATGGCGTGCCCGTCCGGCCAAGGAGCGGGCGGGTATCCTGCGCCGGTGGTTTGACCTGGTGATGCAGAACCAGGAAGACCTTGCCCGGCTGATGACCGCGGAGCAGGGCAAGCCGCTGGCGGAAGCCCGGGGCGAGGTGAGCTACGGCGCCAGTTTCATTGAATGGTTTGCCGAGGAGGGCAAGCGGGCCTATGGCGACGTGATTCCGGGCCACGGCCGTGACAAGAGGATCGTGGTGATCAAGCAGCCCATTGGGGTGGTGGCAGCAATAACCCCCTGGAACTTCCCGGTGGCGATGATCACCCGCAAGGTGGCCCCGGCCCTGGCTGCGGGCTGTCCAGTAGTGGTTAAGCCGGCGGAGGACACCCCTTTGTGCGCCTTGGCTCTTGCTGCGCTGGCGGAGGAAGCCGGTGTCCCGCCCGGGATTATCAATATCGTGACCTGTTCGAAAGCTCGGGCGCCAGAGGTGGGCGAGGAACTGACCACCAACCCCGTTATCCGCAAGGTGTCGTTCACCGGCTCCACACCGGTGGGCAAGCTGCTGATGCGCCAAGCCAGCGGCACAGTCAAGAAAGTGAGCCTGGAGCTGGGTGGCAATGCCCCGTTTATCATCTTTGACGACGCTGATCTCGATGCCGCGGTGGCGGGGCTGATGGCCTCCAAGTATCGCAACACCGGCCAGACCTGCGTGTGCGCCAATCGCATCTATGTCCAGTCCGGTGTCTATGACGAGTTTGTCGAGAAGCTCAAGGCTGCCGTCAGCAAGATGGTGGTGGGTGCCGGCCTTGAAGGTGACACCCAGCAGGGCCCGCTAATCAATGCCGCAGCACTGGACAAGGTCCGTCGGCACATCGAGGATGCAACTACCAAGGGCGCAAAGGTGGCCCTGGGGGGGAGGGAGCATGCGCTGGGCGGTACCTTCTTCGAACCGACCATCCTTACCGACGTTACCCAGGACATGCTAGTGGCCAGCGAAGAGACCTTCGGGCCGGTGGCGCCCCTATTCCGGTTCGACACCGAGGAGCAGGCGATTGCTATGGCCAACGATTCGGAATTCGGCCTGGCGGCGTACTTCTACAGCAATGACATCCGTCGTATCTGGCACGTGGCCGAGGCACTGGAAACCGGCATGATCGGTATCAATGAGGGTATTATCTCTACCGAGGCAGCGCCTTTCGGCGGGGTCAAGGAAAGTGGCCTGGGCCGGGAAGGCTCCCGCTACGGACTGGATGAGTTCATGGAGCTCAAATACCTGTGCCTTGGTGGCATGCGCTAACACGTTGGAGGCGAATAGAATAGGATCCTCGGGAATCCTGGCGCACAGGTGATAAAGACCAAGTGCCCGGGGACCGGGGGTGACCTCTGTTACTAAGGTTGTAGTGGTGGGGTATGGGATCCCGCCAGGTAACCCGGTTCCGCCCCGCTTCCTTTGCGCTGTAGAGTGCTTCGTCGGCCCGTTTAATGGCCGGTTTCAGTGAATCTTCATCTTGCAGCACCAAGGTCACCCCCAACGATGCCGTATAGGACAGATAGCCATCCTCTGTCGTGTCAGTGCCAACCTCTGCCGGGTTCGTCTCGACGGCCGCCCGAAGCCGCTCTGCCACCATCAAGGCATGTTCTTTACTGGTGTTGGGCAGTAGAACGGTGAATTCCTCACCGCCCATACGGCAAAGGATATCGCCATCACGTAATTCGGTCTGAGCCGTTTTTGCGAACTCCTGGAGTACCCGGTCACCCACATTGTGGCCGTAGTCATCGTTGATTCGCTTGAACCGGTCCAGGTCTGCGGCAATCAGGGTAAGAGGCTCGCCGCTCCGGCGGGACCGGGGTATTTCCAGTTCCGCCTGGGTTTCCAGGAATCTCCGGTTCCCCAGACCTGTCAGGGGATCTGTCATGGCCTGCGTGGTGAGCAGGTCTTCCAGTTGTTTACGATCGGTAAGATCGAACACCATGGCCCGGCTGTACTGGAAACCGCTGGCGTTTGTCTGAGCCGTGGCTTCGATGGCGACGGGGAGTTTCTCGCCGTTTTTGCACATCAGTTCAATCTCGGCGGAGCCTTCATGGCCGTCAGCCAGCACCGCCTTGAAGGCCTCGTCGAAAGCGTCCCGGGTTTCCGGGCTGACCAGGTCCCGGTAGTAGCGCTTTCCAACCAACTCGTCCCGGGAATAACCCAGCCACTGAAGTTCCTTGCGGTTGATCTTCTGTATGACGCCCTGTTCATCCAGGGAGTGGTAGCCACAGGGGGCGTTCTCGTAGAGGTCGGTCAGTTCACGGGCGTAGGATCTCGCGTTTTGAGACAGGTTCTGCGCCTTTTCTTTCAAAGAGCGCTGGTGGTGGTTGCTCAGCACCCAGAACACACTGAACCCGATGGCTAATCCGTAAGTCAGAACCACCAGGCTCGTTTTCCATGGACTTTCTGCTATCAGGAACGCCACGTCCGGGCGGGGTACGCTAATCGCGATGCGCCAGGGCTGGCTGCCCGGCACACTGAGAACCTGCATGGCCGCAGTACGGAAATGATGGATACGAAGGTCATGGGTCTGGAAAACCACAAGTTGGTCATCCAGTAGTAATTCACCCCGGTTACGGGGCTCCATTTCGCGCCAGATTCCGGGCGTATGGTCCTTCAGAGAGTCTCCAAAGGCGATTGGGCCATGGTTGCCGGGTAGCAGGGAATGCCCTTTTCTATCAACAAGAAGGGCAGACGCGTTTGTATGTGCGCCCATTGCATGGGGAAGGGTGCTCAGCAGGTAGTTCCAGTTCAGGGTTAGCAACAACACTCCCAGTTGCTCGCCTTCCGAGTCCACAATCGGCGTCGAAATATCAATAACGTATATCTCCTGTCCGCTCCGGGAGGGATCCGGGTAGGGCGCCGAGAGATAGAGGCTGCGAGAGTTCATTGTCATGGCTTCTCTAAAATACAGCTGATTCTGGTGCAGGATCTCAGCCTCCGGAGTGTCTTCGGTAGACAGGCGTTCCTGCCCTTCGGTATCCATCACCACCAGTCGGGTGTAGCGCCCGAAGTGAGTCAGCAGGGTACTGAGCATGCCGCGTATCTGATCTTCGTTCTGGTCAGACCAAACATCCTGATAAGGGTTCTGTGTCTGCCGTATCCGATCGAGGTGCTGCCGGACACTGGGGAACTCTGCAATCGCAAGGGCATGGTTGAGGCTTTCATTCATGCCTTGAAGCAAGGCATCGTATTCGGCTTCAAGCAGTGTCTTAGCCGTGAGGCGCGAGCTCTCAAACCGGGTTGTGGTGTTCGACCAGGTAATCGGGATGAGCACAAGGGTGACCAGCACAATGGCTAGAACACTTGCTATTACAAGGCGGTGGGTGAGGGACCTAGGTATCCTCATTCGTTGGAGTTGGCCGGCAAAATTTCAGGTAGTAAGCATAATTCGGCAAGGGGCATTGGTCGGGCAAACAGGTAACCCTGCAGAATGTCACAGTGCCGTCGGGCCAGGTCTTCTTGCTGCTCCCGCGTTTCGATGCCTTCAGCCACAACCATCATATCCATGTGGTGAGCCATAGTGATCACCCCTTGAACAATCGCAGCAATGCGTCGGTCTGTAGCCGTATTCTGTACGAAGCTTCGATCCAGTTTCACTTTGTGTGTCGGCAGGTCCCGCAAATAGCTCAGGCTGGAAAACCCGGTTCCGAAGTCATCCAAAGCCACGCGGATGCCCCGGTCTTTAAGAGCTTCCATCAACTTGATGACGTGCTCGACACCGTCGATCAATACACTTTCAGTGACTTCCAGTTCCAGTAACTGGGGCGAAAGGCCGGTCTCTTCCAGAATCCGGAAGACGTCGTCCAGAAATCCATCGCGAATAAACTGCAACGATGAAATGTTGACGGCCACACGCAGGCTGCGCTCCCGCCGCCCATTGAACTCGGCCATTTCCTGACAGGCTTGCCGAAGAACCCAGAGCCCTAGCGGTACAATCTGCCCGGTCTGCTCTGCCAGCGGGATAAATTCGGCAGGCGACACCATGCCCCGGACTGGATGGTGCCAGCGCACCAGGGCTTCGACACTTCGCATGCGGCCGGTCACAGCATCTACTAAGGGTTGGTAATACAGCTCGAACTGGTTTTCTTTCAAAGCTGTTTGTAGTTCATGTCGCAGGGTGACGCTGTGTCGGGAGTGTTCGGCTTTATCCGCGCCATACCATTGCCAGGTATTGCGGCCCTGTCGCTTGGCCCGGTCCAGTGCCAGGTCGGCAAACTGCAGCAGTTGGTGGGGCTGTACGGCCTTATCACTGTTGCTTGCAATGCCGATACTGGCACTGATGTGAATCATTTGCTGATCCACTTCAATAGGTTCGCCAAGGGATTGCAAAACCTTCTCTGCCAGTTGAATGATAGCGTTGCGGCCAGGGCAGTCAGGAAGAACAATACCAAATTCGTCCCCAACCAATCGGGCAATCGTGGCCCGTTCGGGCATCACGGCCTTAAGGCGTTGGGCTACAGCCTGCAAAATCCGGTTGCCGATCCGGTGTCCCAGCCCCTCATTGATTGGTTTGAATCCATCCAGGTCCAGATAGAACATAGCGAGCATGTCTGTCCCGGATGTATGCCCGAGAAGTTCTTCAAGGGTTTCGGTAAAAGCCGCCTGATTGGGCAGGCCGGTCAGGAGGTCGTGGGTGGCCTGGAACCGTATCTTGGCTTCCTGCTCTTTTTGCTGCGAGATGTCCTGCTGGATGCCTATAAAATGTGTGCATTCTCCAGTCGTATCCAGGACTGGCCGGATGATCAGGTGGTTCCAGAATGGAGTTCCATCTTTCCGATAGTTGAGCAGGGTGACATCAACATCCGTCTTCTGCTCCAGGCCGAGACGAACAGCCTTGATGGCCTTCGGATCCGTGTCTGAGCCTTGAAGAAAACGGGAGTTCTGGCCTAAAACCTCTTCTCGGGGGTAACCGGTGATCTCACAGAACGCTGGATTCACGTAAACCACGGGATGATCTGGTTGTTGGGCATCCGCCATCAAAATCCCGTGGGGACTGGCTTCAATGCCTCGCTGCAACTGGTGCAGTTCTGCTTCTTGTGCTTTGCGAGCCGTGAGATCCCGGTGCCGGAGAATAGTCAGCGCTGCCAGTGCTGCACCACGGCTCAGGTTCCTTTGTGCACCGTTAGTGGGGGAGACCGCCGAGCGATAGTAGGATGCAAAGGTGCCCAACAGCGCGCCGTCGGCAGTCAGAATGGGCACGGACCAGCAGGCGCGGAGCCCTTCAGCTTCTGCAAGATGGTGGTACCCATCCCATTTCGGATCATTCTGGATATTATCCGTAACCACGGGATCCCGTAAATAAGCCGCCGAACCACAGGTTCCCTGATCTGGCCCAATTGGGATGTTCTGCATTTGATCCACGTAGTCCGGAGAGAACTGATTACTCGGCACCATGCTCAGGGTTTGCGTGTCGGGGTCACACCGCATAATAGAAACCAGGGCGCCGGGCATCATCAGCGAGACCCAGTCTGTGATCGCTGCAAGTGTTTCCTCAAGCGGGTGCTGCTGAGCGATCAATTCATGGATGTTTTGCTGCATTTCCAGCAGAGAAAAATCGTGAGACTGCATACCGAGGGTTACTCTGGGAACTAGAAAGGGCAGTGTCGCCACCACAAGCTCGGGGTGTGATGTGACTCACATTCTGTAGACGATCATGGGTTTCATCAATAGGTGTCGTGCGTCGTTCTTGTGAAAACTTGCAAAAGGGATATATCGATTTGTAATCAGGATAGAGAGGCAGGTTCCAACAGGGCAATCCAGGCCTCTAACTGTTAGTATTGGCGCCACCGGAACCGCATCATCAGAGTG